>Ga0265594_1001124_pt1 | contig 21161 bp, 25 predicted proteins | sample saktaG_11_FD_190147 | JGI IMG/M metagenome (GOLD analysis project Ga0265594, IMG submission 190147) | Saline water microbial communities from Sakinaw Lake, British Columbia, Canada - sak_2011_5_24_80m | ecosystem: Environmental > Aquatic > Non-marine Saline and Alkaline > Saline ... | reverse complement strand
TTGGCGAGTTTAGTTAAAAAAGGAAGAGATAAAGAAGATGATAGTCTTTTTGAAAAGATTGTTAAAATCATTGACGACGAAGAAAAATAAAATAACTTCCCTAAAAACTAAGAGAGCTTTATTGCTCTTTCTTTGTTTTAGTTTCTTTTTTATTCCTTCTCAAAATATGTATGCTACCATTCAAGCTTTTTCTACAAATTCTTTAGTAGAAGAAATTGATTTTCCTATTCCTTTAGCCACTTTTTATCCTTTAAATAAAAATAGTATTCCTACCCCTTTATTAACAGCTGAATCAGCAGTTGTGGTAGACAGAGACTCAGCTGTTTTAGTTTTTGGTAAAAATGAAAAGGCACAACTTTTCCCAGCTTCGACCGTAAAAGTCATGACGGCTTTAGTGGCTTTAGAACATTATAGTTTTGATGATATTTTAATTGTTAAAGATCTTGATGATGAAGGGCAAGATATGGAACTTTTAGAAGATGAAAGAATAACAGTTAAAAATTTACTTTATGGAGTTTTAGTTTCTTCAGCTAATGACGCTGCTTTAATTTTGGCTCAAAATTATCCTGGAGGAACAAAAGCTTTTGTTAAAAGAATGAATGAAAAAGCCAAAGAATTAAATTTAAACGATACTTTTTTTGCCAATCCTACAGGATTAGATAGTGATAATAATGGAGATTTATTAATTTCTTATTCTTATAGTACGGCTTTGGATTTAGCGAGATTAGCTGCCGTAGCTTTAAAAAATGAAAATATTTTAGAGATGGTTTCTACTCCTTATATTAAGGTAACAGATATAACAGGAGGGATAACTCATCACCTTTATAACATTAATGAACTTTTAGGAAAAGTTCCTGGAATGAAAGGTTTGAAGACTGGTTGGACGGAAGAGGCAGGTGAATGCCTAATTGGTTATACAGAAAGGGAAGAGAGAGGAATTATTACGGTGGTTTTAAAAAGCGAAAGTCGTTTTTTAGAAACTAAAAAGTTAGTTGATTGGACTTTTGAAAATTACATTTGGGAAGATATTACTCCATCCATTCGGAACTAACCGCAGGAACATAGCCAAAGAAATTATTATCTCCTTCAAAAACATAAATTGGTTGGAGATAATGTTGCGGTGTTTCTGATTCAAAGTAAACTAAGTAAACTTGGCGAACAATAATACTTCCTGTTTGGTTTTCGCCAAGATTAGCAATATAGCCACCATCACCTTGAAGTTCATTCCAAGCTTTTTGAGCTATTTTTAGAGGGTAAGTAGCAGAAGCTTCTGCTCTAATAGGGTAGTAAGTATATTTAACTTCAATGATTCTTCTGTCTAAGGTTTTGATTCCTGAAAAAAGAAACGATATTAGAGAATCTTTAGGGTTAGGAGGAAGAATTTTCAAACCATCTAAGTTAGCTTTAAAAAGATTAACTCTTACAAAATCTGCATCTGATAAAGATAAAGCTGTTTTTAAACCTTCTGGGTAAAATTTAAGATACTGAAATTCAGCACTACCAGTGGAAACTTCATCAGGCAAAAGACCATTGCTGGCTAAAAAGTTTTTTGCTTCTTGAGCTGCTTGTTGATTAGTAGGTAGATCTTTACTATTAATAACTTCCTGATCATTAAAATAATCATAGTAAAGATGAAAATTCCCTGTATTGGTATTTATTTCTAAAGTAGTATAAGGAGGTGCTCCTGTTTGCCAGCGATAAGTTTTTTCATCAATTTGTTGTGGTTGTCCTTTAAAACCGAATTGCAAAGCTTGTTGTATAGCTCTATCTAAAGCTAGTAAGTTAGATCCTGGTTTTGGAGTAAAGTAAACCTTGCCTGTTGTTGGGAATTTAGGTAAACCTCCTTGAATAGTTTCTAGTTTAAAAGTAAGTTCGGGTAAATCTTTATTTTCAGGGAATTCTAATTTAGGTAGTTTACCAAAACTGACTGTTGGTGGTGGTGGGGGTGGTGGCTTTAGCTTGCGCCAAGCACTGGAAGCAAAAGTAAATACAACTCTTAAGACCAAAATAGCAACTAAAAGGATTCCTCCTACTTTTAAGATTCTTCTTGTCCAATAGGTTGTTTGCGTTAAATTTACCATGGGCAGCTTACCTTTGAGTATAAAAGTTCGGTATGTTAAAATCAAGACAGGATGAAACAAGTTCGTGTTCGTACGGCTCCATCACCAACAGGCTTAGCTCATATTGGTAATATTTATGCCGCTTTGTTTAATTATGCTTACGCTAAGAAAAACAAAGGAAAATTTATCTTACGTATTGAAAATACCGATACAGAACGTTTTGTTGTTGGAGCGGAAAAAGTTGTTATCGATGCCTTAAATTGGCTGGGTTTAAAATATGATGAAGGACCTGATATTGGTGGAGAATATGGACCATATAGACAATCAGAAAGAGTAGGTCTTTATAAAAAATATGCTAAACAATTACAAGATCAAAACTTAGCTTACAAGAAAGAAGGAGCCGTTTGGCTTAAAATTTTTCAAGGAAAAACTTCTTGGAATGATTTGATTAGAGGAAAAATAGAATTTGATAATTCTCAGATTAAAGACTTTGTAATTTTAAGATCTAATGGTTTTCCTGCTTATAATTTTGCCGTTGTCATTGATGATTATCTAATGAAAATGAGTACTGTTATTAGAGCTGAAGAACATATTTCCAATACTCCACGACAGATAATGCTTTATAAAGCCCTAAAAGCAGAAGTTCCTGAATTTGCTCATTTACCTCTTTTAAGAAATCCTGATCAATCAAAGATTTCTAAAAGGAGAAATCCAGTTGCTGTTTCTTGGTATAAAGAGAATGGTTATCTTCCTGAAGCTTTGATTAACTTTTTATGCTTATTGGGATGGTCTCATCCTAAAGGAAAAGAAATATTTTCTGTAGATGAGTTTATTAAAAACTTTTCTTTTAAAAGAGTATCTACTTCAGCCCCAATTTTTGATTTTAAAAAATTAGATTGGTTAAACGGCCATTATATTAGAGAAAAGAAAGACGAAGAATTAATAAAACTATTAAAACCATTCATTCCCAAAGGAATGAAGGATAGTTTAATTAAACAAACTATTCCTTTAGTTAAAGATAGATTGGTAAATTTATCAGATTATAAATCATTAGTTGATTTCTTTGTTGAAGAACCAAGAGTTGATAAAAAACTTTTACTTAAAAAGGGTGGTAAGGATGAAAAATTAATAAAAGAACAGTTTAAGAAAGTGATAGAGGAATTAGGAAAAGTTAAAGATTGGAAAACAAAGATATTAGAAGATCTTTTTAGAAAAATAGTTCAAGATAATGATTATCACTTAGGAAAACTCTTTATGGCTACAAGAATTGCCATTACTGGGAAATTTGCTACCCCACCTCTTTTTGAAACAATGGAAGTTTTAGGGAAAGAGAAAACTATTAAGAGATTAAAGAAAATTTAAATTTGCTTTCCAAAAAGTTTACGAAGTTCAACTTTAGCTTGTTCTAAAATTTCTTTTTGTTCTTTTTTCAAATTTTTTCCAGCTCGATTTATATAAAAATTAAGCATACTCATAGCAGATTGAAAGGGAGGAGATTTTTTTCGGATACTATTCTCAGCTGATTTTTTTAAAGAGAAAGCAATTCTTTTTGGGTTTTTCCAAGTAAATACCCCTTCTTCTAAATCAAGAGCGATGCTTTTTTTAGTTACTTCTCCTGACCATTTCTTTTTGATCATTTTATTAATCTCTAGGCAAATAGTTTTCTTTTCCAAACAGAGATGATTTTTATTATTCCGTCCTTTTCCTCTTTAACGGTGAACCCAATTTCAACATGGTTGGAGACTCTAATAACATTTTTAAGTCCGGAAACATTAGCCCACCCGATTCTTTGGGGTTCTGAAAGAACTTTTTCTATCTGCCATTTTTCTAAGCCATAAAAGGATATTTTTTTAATGGCACGATTGGTATAGATTAGATTACTTGGCATATGATTATATTAATAATATGATTTTATCATGCTTGACTATTATTGATTGAATTATAGCTTAATAATTGGTATTTTGGCCAATCTACTGGTACAATACTACCTTACCCTTGAAACGGGGTTTTATTATGGAAAAAACAAATAAATCTATTAGAAATGTAGCTGTTATTGCTCATGTTGATCATGGCAAGACAACTTTAATTGATGCCTTACTTAAACAGACTCATGTTTTCCGTGATAATCAGCAACAAATGGGGGAAGAACGGATATTGGATAGTAATGATCAGGAAAGAGAACGAGGAATTACTATTACGGCAAAAAACTGTGCAATCCTTTATAAGGGAGTAAAAATTAATATCATTGATACTCCCGGTCATGCTGATTTTTCCGGTGAGATTGAGCGGACTTTGGGAATGGCTGATGGGGCTTTGCTTATCATTGATGCCCAAGAAGGTCCGATGCCACAAACTAGGTTTGTTTTGAAAAAAGCTTTGGAGTTGGGTTTAAAACTGATTGTGGTTATCAATAAAATTGACAAACCATATGCTCGTGTTGATCATGTTGTACAAAAAACAGAAAGTTTGTTTTTAGAGTTGGCGACCAGTGAAGATTATCTTGAATTTCCTGTGGTTTATACTGTAGGTAGAGAAGGAAGAGTTTATGATGTTTTGCCAAAAGATTTTAATGAATCGGCAACGGTTGTCCCTTTGTTGGAAAAGATTATTAATGATATTCCTGCTCCAAACATAGATGATAAAAAATCTTTTAAAATGCTAGTTTCCGCTCTTGATTATGACCCACACCTTGGTAGAATGTCTGTTGGTAAAATTCATCAGGGTGTAATCAGTATAGGAAAAAAATTGATCTTGTCTAGCAGTTCGGGCAAAGTTTTTAAAGCTGAAAAAATATTTGTTTTTCAGGGTCTTAGTAAAATAGCTACCGAGAAAGTTTGCTCCGGTGATATTGTTACCATTGCTGGTATTTCTGAATCAAAAATTGGAGATACTATTTCTGAACCAGGTGATACCCAAATACTTCCTGCAATTGAAATAGGGAAACCAACTCTTCATTTGACTTTGGGAACTAATATTTCTCCTTTTTCTGGAAAAGAAGGAAAGTTCGTGACCATTCGACAGCTTGAAGAACGATTAAATAAAGAACTTGAGAAAAACCTAAGTCTTAAAGTAGTTAAAAGAACTGATGGAAAATTTCAAATTTCTGGAAGAGGAGAACTTCATTTGGCAGTATTTTTAGAAAACTTAAGAAGAGAAGGATATGAGATGGAAGTAGAAAAGCCGGAAGTAATTGTCAAAAAAATTGATGGGGTAGTAAACGAACCGGTTGAAGAGTTGAATATTATTGTTCTTAAGGAATATCAGGGGATAATTAATCAAGAAATGGGAAAAAGATTTGCAACTTTAATCAAAACAGAACCCATTAATGAAAAGGAAATTGAATTTGTTTATAGGATTCCTACTCGGGCAATAATTGGTCTTAGAAGTATTTTACTAACGGCAACCAAAGGAACAGTAATTTTCAGTTCTCAGGTTGTTGATTATCAGCCTGTTGGAAAACCAATACCAAGAATGAGAGGTGGAGTTTTAATAGCTTCACAATCAGGAGAGGCTCTATCTTATGGTCTTAATGCTGCTCAAGAAAGAGGGATAACTTTTATTGGTCCCGGGACAAAAGTATACGAAGGAATGATAATTGGTAAGAATGCCAAAGATGACGACATTGTTATCAATGTTTGTAAAGGAAAGCAATTGAGTAATATGCGTTCAAAATCTTCAGATGGGGTGATTCAACTTACTCCGCCAACAATATTTAGTCTAGAGCAATGTTTGGATTTTATCGAGAAAGATGAACTTTTGGAAATTACTCCAAAGTCACTTCGTCTTAGAAAAAAGTTTTTGACAGAATTGGACAGAAAAAGATCGAAAAGAAAATAATTTACCAGATATGTTATCTAGTTTTTAAATTGATTGATTAGGTTGGTCTAGAGCCTAATCACCCTATATTTGAGAAAACAATGCAGTTGAAGAAATAATGTGTTATAATGTAAACATATTCCCTAAGGAGGGATATTATTAACACCTGTTTCCTCTAGTTAGATAAGAAGATATCCTACGAAGATTTTTTCTTTCCGCCAGATAGAGACAGTATTTTAAAATAGAAGGGTGGTGAAAAAATAAATGTCCAAAAGATTATTCGTTGGAAGGCTTCCTTATACCATAACTAGCTCCCAACTAGAAGAAATATTTTCCAAGTTTGGTAAGATTGTTTCTTGTGATGTAATTATTGACAGGGACAGTGGTCAAAGCAAGGGATTTGGTTTTATTGAAATGGAAAATGACAAAGAAGCAGATGAAGCTATTGAAAAATTAAATGACACTGAGTTGGAAGGAAGAAACATTACTGTTAATGTTGCAAGACCAAGAGAAGATAAGCCAAGATTCGACAACCGAGGTGGAGGTCCTAGAAGAGACAACCGAGGTCCAAGAGGTGGAGGTTATCGTTAACCCCTAATCCAATTTCTTATAGAAAGAAAGTCTAGAGAATCAATTTTACCTATTTACCTAAAAATTTTTAGGTGAAATTAGGTGTGTTTTGCGTGGAATAAAATTAATCATTGGTCTGCAAGCGCTTTTAATATTGCCTCGCGGATATTGCGACCGCTAAACCAACCATTCAAGTGAACAAGTGAGGGATTTCTTTTTATCTTTTGAAGGTAGAAGTTATTAATACGACCACCCTTTTCCAAGAAGATAGCTATTAAGTTTTCTGTCGTATCTTTTTTATTATTGATAAATTCATTATAACACAACATATATAATCTAAGGTTGAAATTTCTAGCTGAGTAGGTTGGTCTAAAATCTTTTTGTCCTTATAATTCATTTAATTTTACCATAAATGTTTACACTGAGCGTTTATCTTAAGTTTATTGAAGGGAAGTCGAAGTGAGACAAATGAAACAGTATAAAAGGGGTATTTTATTTTACCATTCGCCTTGAATGAAAGATCTCGATAATTTCCTTCTTACTTCTAATTTGACAAATCACAAAGCCAATGTTATTATGAATACATATTCAATAGAATATTTATGAAGGGAGGTGACAAAAAACATGCCAGCATTTGATAGAACAGGTCCGCAAGGACAAGGTCCGATGACCGGAAGAGGATTAGGCCCGTGTGGAACAAGCCGAGGGATGGGAATGGGATTTGGTAGAGGTCGTGGATATGGTAGAGGTTTGGGAAGGTATTTCGGATGGAATGCTCCTCAAACAAAAGAAGAAAAAATTGAGGACATTAAAACATACCGCAAAGCACTGCAGGAAGAGATGGAGGAAGCAGAAAAGGAACTTACGGATTTGCAGAAGTAGGAGTAAAAATAAACTCCTGACTTGTCGAAACTTGCGTTCAATGATGAGTTAGGAGTTTAATGAATATTATACTAAATTATACCAAGATTAGGAATACCCCACTGTTTATAGCTTAAACAGTGGAAATTGTTAAAAAAATAATAAGATGAAAATAGCTTTAAGTTCTTCAGGAAAAGATATTAATAGTAATCTTAGCGAAATATTTGGGCGTTGTCCTTATTTTTTTATTGTTGAAATTGAGAATAAAGAAATAAAGGGAATGGAGGTAGTGGAAAATATAAGTCGAAATCAAGCGAGTGGAGTTGGTGTTTTAGTGGCTCAGATGATTGTCGAAAAAGGCGTTGATGTTTTAATTACAGGGAATGTTGGTCCAAAAGCTTTAGATGTTTTAGAACAGTTTAAGGTTGATATTTTTAATGGTAGTGGTTCTATAGAAGAAAATCTACAAAAATTTATCGAAGGTAAGTTGAAGAAATTATAATCATAAAAATGAAGATAATTGTTCCAACGGACAATAAAAAGGGAATGCAAGATATGGTAGCCGAACATTTTGGCCGTTGCCAAACTTACACGCTTCTTGATGAAAAAGGTAATGTTTTAGAAATAATAGATAATACCAGTGAACATATGGGTGGCGTTGGTCTGCCGCCGGAGCTTATGAAAAAACATGGAGCGGACGTTTTGTTATGTAAAGAGCTTGGCCCAAGAGCTCTTGATTTATGTCAACAACTAAGAATCGGTGTTTATGTTTGTCAGGCAAAAACAGTAAGGGATATTTTTGAGATGTGGGAAAATAAAAAAATTAAAAAAGCAGGGTCAGGAGATATTTGCGGAGAACATAAGAGATGAAGATTGCTGTTACCGGAGGAAAAGGTGGAACGGGAAAATCCACGGTTGCAGTGGCTCTTGCCCACAATCTTGCAAAAAACAAAAAAGTTTTATTAGTTGATATGGATGTGGATTGTCCTGGCGACAACTTGCTTCTTGGTCTAAGAATAAAAAAAGCAAGAGATGTAGAAAATATGATTCCCAAGTTTGATTTAGATAAATGTATAAAATGTGGTCAATGTGCTCAAGCTTGCAGGGAACATGCAATTGTTTTCGTTAAAAACAAAAATCCCATTTTTATTTCTGATCAATGTACTGGATGTAAGGCTTGTAAAATAGTTTGTCCTGTTGGTGCAATTTCTGAAACAAAGCAAAAAATAGGAGAAATTTTTATCGGCAATAAAAAAAATCTTACTTTAGTATCAGGTAGGATGAAACCAGGAATAGAAGAATCTAGTCTAGTTGTTAATGCGGTAAAAAAATTTATAACAGAGAAAGAAAAAGAGTATGATTTTGTAATAGTTGATACAGCCGCTGGCACCCATTGTCCTGTAATTGCTGCTTTACTTGATAGTGATTGTGCTTTTGCGGTTACTGAGCCTACTCCCTTGGGGGCTCATGACCTTGATCTTATTCTTACCTTAACGGAAAAACTAAAAATAAAAACAAAAATTATTTTAAATAGAGCGAATATTGCTTCAGAAAATATAATTGAAAAAGTAGCCAAAGAACATCAATCAGAAATTATTGCTAGGATACCTTATAGCAAGGAAATAGAAAAATTATATTTTAGAGGTAAGCCTATTGAACATGAAGCAATCCAAAAAATAATTGAGGTGATAAAAAAATGAAAACAATAACAATTTTATCAGGAAAAGGAGGGGTTGGGAAAAGTAGCTTAGCTGCTTCTTTATCTGTTCTTCTAGCTGAAAAAAACAAAATTATGGCTGTTGATTGTGATGTTGATGCGGCTAATCTTGCTTTACTTCTTGGTGTTAAAAATTTAAGTAAAAAAGAAAATATATCAACAAATTATAAGGCTTTTGTTAATAGAGAAGCTAAACAATGTAAAAATATTATAAATAATTGTGTTTTTTCTGCAATTTCTTGGGATGGAAAAAGACAAATACCTAAAATAAATGAATTTTTATGTGAAGGATGTGGCGTTTGTAAGCTTTTATGTCCCGAAGGGATAACTATAAAAAAAGTTAAAAATGCCGTCATTGGGGAAACTAAGACAAATTATGGCTTTTCCATTGTTTCTGGCCAATTAAAAATGGGTGAGTCAGGAAGCGGAAATGTGGTTAACGTAGTAAAAGAAAGAGCTGAAAAAATGGCAAAAAAAATAAACGCTGATTTTTTAGTAGTTGATTCAGCGCCGGGAATTGGTTGCCCGGTAATCGCTTCTATCAGAGGAAGCGATTATATTATTGCTGTGACCGAACCTATGCCAGTTGCGTTTAGCGCTTTGAAAAGAGTTTTGCAGGTAGTTGAACATTTTAAAATTCCTTATGGTGTTATTGTCAATAAGTGGGATATAAATAAACCATTTACAAGAAAGATAGAAAAATATATAAAAGAAAAAGGAGCTTTTGTTATCGGCAGAATCCCTTACAGTAAAGATTTTATAGAGGCAATGGTAAAGATGAAACCGGTAGTAAGAGTAAATCCTAAATATCAAAAAATTTTTCAAGAAATTACAAAGAAAATATGTTTATGAAAAATATCGGTTTAAAATACAAAAAAAATATAGATTAATAGAGAAACAAAATGAAAGAAAAAATTGCCGCGATTTCGATATTAGTTAATGCTTTTTTGGCGATAGGCAAAATTTTTGTCGGGATTATTTCAAAATCAAGCGCTATTTTAGCCGAAGGAGTTCATTCTTTTATGGATATTTTATCTTCGGCTATTGGTTATGTTGGTATTAAAATATCTCAAAAACCTAGTGATCAAAAACATCCCTATGGTCATTATAAATTTGAAGTTTTGAGTGGCGTAATTATTACTTTAATTCTTTTGGGAACAGGAGTGGGAATTGTTTATGAAGCTTATCAGAGTTTTTTTCATCCAGAGAAAATTTTAATTAACTATTTAGCTTTTGGAGTAATGGCAATTTCTGCGATTACTAATGAAGTAATGGCTAGATTAAAAATTTATTTTGGTAAAAAAGAGAATTCGATTAGCTTGCTTTCAGACGGTTTTCATTCCAAAGTTGATGTTTATGCTTCATTGGTGATTTTGGTGGGACTATTTTTAACTAAATATTGGATCCATGCCGATTCACTTTTGGCTTTGTTGATTGGTCTTTATATTATTAAAGAATCTTTTTCTTTGGGTAAAGAAGCGATTGATTCCTTGTTAGATGTTTCTGCCAGTGAGGCCATAGAAGGAAAAATAAAATCAATTGCCAAAGAGCAAGATATTGAAGTAGGTTTGTTAAAAACACAGAAAAAAGGTTCGATTGTGACGGCTAATTTAGAAATAAAACTGTCAAGTAATTTAAAAGTAGAGGAGGCAACTAAAATTTCCAATATTTTAAGAGAAAAGCTTATGGAAGCCATCGGAAATCTACAATATGTGTCGATTCAGATTGTTAGCCATGAAGTTTCCACTGGTTTTTATCAACCAAGATTAGGAAGAGGTTTTGGCTGGCAAAGGCGGGGAAAATTTACAAAAGACTTTAAAAAAGCAGAAGGCCAAGGCCCCGGCGGTTGGTGTGTTTGCCCTAAGTGTGGTTATAAAGTTGAACATCAAAGGGGGACTCCGTGCGCTTCAATTCAATGTCCTAAGTGTAAAATTAGTTTAGAAAGAAAAATAGCTTGAAAACTTATTATAAATAATATGCCAAGACCAAGAATACCACGCTGTTTACGATTTAAACCAAATGTTTATTACTTTAAACCTCGAGGGATTCCCTTAAGAGAACTTGAAGAAGTGATTTTATTGTCTGATGAGCTGGAGGCGTTAAAATTACATGAGGTTGATGGATTAGAGCAGATTGAAGCCTCAGGGAAGATGAAAATATCACAACCAACATTTGCTAGACTATTAGGCAGTGCCAATAAAAAGGTTGCTCAGGCAATCATTAAAGGAAAGGCTATTAGAATTGAGGGGAGGTGAAAAAAATGAGTTACCATTTGATATCTAATGCCGAAAAACAGGATAAAAAGGCCAAAAATTTAGCCAAAGCCAGACAATCTCTAGTTGAGGAATTGGAAGCAATTAATTGGTATGAAGAAAGATTCCAAGCCAGTGATGATAAGGAATTAAAAAGAATACTGGCTCATAACCGTGATGAAGAAAAGGAACATGCAGCGATGTTGGTCGAGTATTTGAGGAAAGAAGATAAAGTTTTTGATAAAAAGTTTGAAGAACATGATTAATTAAAAATTAAGTTTAATATGAAAAAAATATTTAGTCTTATTTTAATTTTTTTGTCTTTCTTTCTTTTTTTTAATACTTCTGTTTTGGCTCAAGAAGAAATAACCAGTGGAACGATGAGTGAGGAAATTTTGGAAACAAGAGTCCAAAAGATTCTAGAAGAAAGACAGGAAAAACCTATGGGTTCAGAAGAATTTCAGCTTTATCAAAAGCTGGAATTGTTGGTCACTAAAGGTTTGTTGGAGGGAAAAATAATTGAGGTTGAAAGCGGTAATCTACTAATGAGTAATTTGCCGAAATATAAAATTGGGGATGGTTTGATAGTTTCTTACAGCCAGGATTTTGACGGTAATAATGTTTTTTACATCACCGATTATATTAGGAGAAATTCTCTTTTCTGGCTCTTTGCGATTTTTTTAGTTATTACAATTTTAGTTGGTCGTTGGCAGGGGTTGAATTCTTTAATCGGTTTAGCGATTTCTTTTTTGGTTATCTTTAAGTTTATCTTGCCTCAGATTTACAATGGAGCCGATCCGGTTCAGATCGCGATTTTAGGATCACTCGTCATTATTCCGGTGACTTTCTTTTTGTCTCATGGTTTGAACAAAAAAACTGGGGTAGCGATTGTCGGGACAGTGATCGCTTTGATTTTGACTGGAATTTTAGCCAATCTTTTTGTGAATTTGGCCCAATTAACCGGCTTTGCCTCAGAAGAAGCCGGTTTTTTACAAGCCTACAAACCTGGTTTGATTAATATCAAAGGTCTTTTGTTAGCTGGAATTATCATTGGCATCTTGGGGATTTTGGATGACATTACCATTTCTCAATCGGCGATAGTTCAACAATTAAAAACTACTAACTCTAAGTTAAAAGCAGGAGAACTTTACAAAAAGGCAATGACTGTAGGGAAAGATCATATTGCCTCAATGGTTAACACCCTTGTTTTGGTCTATACTGGTGCAGCTTTACCTTTACTGCTTTTATTTATTAACAACCCTTCACCCTTTTCGCAAGTTATTAATTATGAAATTATTGCTGATGAAGTAGTTAGAACTCTAGTTGGTAGTATCGGGCTTATTTTTGCAGTTCCAATTACCACTATTATAGCTTCTTTAGTTTTTAGTAAGAAAAAATAATAGATAAAGATTTTTTATTCCTTGGTCTTTTTAGGCACCCTGGTAATCTAGGGTGCCCGTCTTGGCTGAATAGGTTGGTCTAGGATCTTTCAATCCTTATAATTTATCAATCATCCTTTTAATTTCTGGATTTGTATAGTTGAGACTTTTTACTGTTTTCTTTACTTTGGGGGACATTCTTTTAAACATCAATTTGATTTTTTCTTTGGTTTTTTGGTTGACTTGCGTTGGGAATAAACAAGAACAGTTACTCCAGCCACCAGAAGGGCTAACAAGATAAGGCCAATAATAATGATTTGGCCAAGAGTGAGGCTGAAAATGAAACCTGTTCTTTCTCCAGATTCAAGGGCGGGAGTAGGGGATTCTTTTGGCGTGGGCGTGGAGGTAATTTCTTCAGCTTGACCAGTTATAATTTTAGGAGTTGGGATTGAGGTTGGTTCAGGAGTTGGGATTGAGGTTGGTTCAGGAGTTGGGGTTGGTTCAAAATGATATCTTACCACGATGTTTGCTCTTTGAGTACCTGACTCTTTTGATTTAAGAGTAAAGGCATATTCTGTTTCTGTTGTTCCATAAAGAAAACCGTAGGGGTAGATAAAAAGACCCTTATTCTCTGCGCCCTTTAACCACTGACGAACTAAGGGAGTAACATCAATCTCCCGTCCGCCCGTGCCTGTCAAACTAAACGCTGACTCAATTGCCTGGGCTTGATTGATGGTTGGTTTATGGTTCCAAGTAATAGTTGTTTCTCCCCAGGTGCGAGTGACTAGGCCAATATTAACCTTGGCGCTGTCGACGTAGTTAACATCGCTAATATAAAAGTTAAGGATGGCCTTGTCAAAAATGGCTCCTTCAGGAAGATCAGTATCTTCAAATTGGATATAAACGACGCGGGTAGTGAATTTATTGCTGACGATAAGATGATCATAATTACCATAGACCTTGTCTGGATAAACTTCATTGGCATAGGTATCTTTGACAGTATCTAAAGCCTTAGCGTCAGCCAGAACACTACTAGGCCAAGCAAAAAGGATGATGACGGGCAGAAAGAAGATTAATAATTTAACCCGTTTCATGTTGACTTGTATTATAACTTTTCTTGTCAATTAATGTCAAAAAAGCGGAAAGACTAAAATCTATCACCTCGGTCGGTTTGGGTGCCTGTTCTGGCTGAGCATGCCGGTCTAGATCCACTTGATTCTATACTTACGGTACCATTTTCAGCGAATTGAGCGAACCAATCTAGAACCGTTTGAAAAAAGCAGTCAAAATTGATAAGCCAATCAGTATTATAAGGATACCAACGGAAAATGAAGCCAAGATAATTCCGAGAAAAAAAAGACCTATCCCCAAAAGAGTATATTTGTTTATCTTGTTTTAGTTTACAGTAGGGAGAAAAAAAGAGTAAAATCATTTTAGATGAAAAAGGCCATTTTGTTTTTTATTCCAATAATTGTGATTGTTGGGGGTATTGTCTGGTGGAAACAGGCCAGAGTTAACCTCAAGCCACCAGAGCTAACGCCAGCCACAACTGACAAAGGTACTAACAAAAAAGGGGATGTGGGTGATGATATTTGCGCGGAATTTTCTGTTGATTTTGTATATTCTGCCATTAAAAAACCCATTGTTAGAGTCGAGGGCCCCGATTTGCCAAGGATTCCCTCCTGCACATATTACACCGAATACAGCGATACTTGGTTTAGAAACGAACTGCCAGGTGGGCGTCTTGTAGCTATTGTTTTAAATAATTTAGCGGTTTCCGTTACAATTCAATACAACGAATCTGCGGGCGGTTCATCCAGCACCGACTCGAGGATAAATATGGATCATGTTATTTTGTACCGTAAGGGTGTCATCGAGAAGATAGCTTTGATAATTAATCCGAACCGTTATATCGTGGTTAATACAATTGATAAGGCAATTACAGATGAAGAAGTCATAGAATTTGCCGCCAGAGTAGCTGATAAAATTCAGGGCCGGTCAAATTTAAAAATCGAAATAAACCCTGTTGATTTGCAGGCGGAAAAAGAAGAAACATTGGGCGATAGTCAGGAAGTCATGGCTCGTAATTTTTTTGATTTACTGGCACAGCAAAAATTCCAGGAAGCTGTCAATTTAATGGACGCCAATGAACAAACTAAACAAATGTGGCTGACAAATTTCCAAACCTTAAAAAGTGTTTTCGTGGAAAAAATTGAAGAAGTTTATAAAGACGAATGGACGCCCAACCGCCAGGTGTTTAAAGTTATTCTGGAAGTTGATGTCACTAGCCAGGGCGAGCAGTATGGTTGGAACAAAGGTGAAAATTTCCGCTGGATAAGTCTGCAAAATAATAATAATATTTGGCAGGTTCATGAATTGGCAAATAACCCATAATTTTTTTCAAAGCCAAGATTAGCTGTAGATTGTTTTGTCATATTTCTGGTTGGGACTGGCCAACACGTTGGGAACCTCTTTGAGGCTAAAAACCTACGAACCGATTGTCTTAAACACTTCTTGTTTAAAACAATTTTTATACTTGTAAACGGAGAGTCTTCAACGATGTTATGACCTTTTGTCAGTTTTTGGTAGAATATTTATATGCTTAAAAGGTTAAAGAAATTTATTGTATTATCAATAAAAATAAAACCCAAACAATCTTTTTTATTCTTTTTAATATTGTTTTTATTTATTATTGCTTGGATTCCAATTTTCCAAAACTACTTCTTTTATGATGATTGGTCGATTTTCAAAATAATTCTTGCTTCTAAAAATAAACTTTCTATGGAATCTTTCTTTCTAAATGAGCACTTTTCTCCTTTTCTATTTTTTGTTAAATATCTTCAGATTTATATATTCAGACTAAATTTATTCGGCTTTATGTTTACACAGCTTTTCTTTTACTTTATTTGTGGAGCATTAGTCTATTTTTTCCTTAATAAATTCTTTAAAAAAGGAACTTCGTTAATTCTCTCGTTTCTATTCTTAATAAGTCCTGCCTATTATGAAATCCTTGGTTGGTCGGCAACTCTTGGATTTTTACTCGCTTTTACTCTGACCGTTCTTTCAATGCTCTTTTTTGATAAATTTCTTGAACTGAAGAAAATAAAATATCTAGTGTTAATGTTGATATTTATCATTTTGAGCTGTTTTTCTTCAGGAGTTGGGTATTTAAGCTTCGTCTTTGTTTTTTCTTTTTATTTTTTTATTAAAAAAGATTTTAGAAATGCTATGAAGGAATTTAAATTAGAAAAAATTTGGTTTATTCCTTTATCTATATTGTTTATAGCGGCAGTTAGCTTATATATCTATTTAGGGGAAAAAGTCGTAATTGGCTCCGAGATAAATCTTAACCCATATGCATTGATAAGGTATTCTGTTCTCGGTTTCTTTTTTGGGAATTTTCTTCCTTTGCTAGGCACGTTTTCTCCTAAAAACCAAGATTTTGGAAAGTTTCTTTATCCGATTGATAAGCTGTATCTGTTAAATCTTATTGTTTTTTTATCTCTAACGATATTTTATTTTTTCAAGAATATTAGAAAAGGTTTCTCCATTAAAAGTATTTTATTAAAAAAGAATTTTCGACTATTTTTCTTCGCCTTATTTATACTCTTTTTCCCTTATATTTTTATTGCTATTCCCAGAACATGGGTAGGAATTGAGTCTTTTATTTTTTTTGGCAGGTATCATTTATTTTCTAGTATCGGTTTGCTATTACTTATGGGAATGCTTTTAGAAAAAATAGAAATATTATTGAGAAATCGTTGGTTAAAATTTTCGACTATTTTAATTATATTAACCTGCATATATTTTCTTCAAATTAAAAATATTTCAGGGATGAATTACTTTCAGGATTCAAAGTCTCGGCAATTTTCAAATGACTATATTTTTCTTAGAGAAAAGGCTATTTTTCAAGGAAAAAATAAATTTTGTCAAGAAAAAGAAAATATGAAACTACTAGAAAATATTATTACTTTTGGGAAACCACAAATCATTTTTAGCCCAATTCCATGTCCTCTTGATTTTTGGAAGGAAAATTTAGACCTTTTCATTTTCTATCAAAAATATTATCCATAATAACTAAAGAAATTTGTTGAGCAGGCTGGTCTAGGCCCTTGTTGTTCTTATAACCATTGTCTCACATTAAGGCTAAATGAGACAAATGAGGCAGTATAAAAAGACCTTAATTCTCTTCTAAAGTCCTATAAGTTGAATTTAGCTTCAAAAGGTGATATATTCAGATTTAATATAATTTGTGAATGAATAGAAAATCAGCGATCATTGTATTAGTAAACCCTAACAATGAGGGTAATTACATCCAAGGTGCATTTCAAAGAGAACACCTAGGCTTGGGCTATCTTGCTGCGGAGTTACAGGAGCGTGAGTATGTTGTTCACATTATTGATTCAAGGATTGAAGGGGATACTCCTGAAATAGCTGCTAAAAAGATTCTTCAACAAAGAGTATCTGTAATCGGCTTTTCTATTATTGCAAAAACTGCTGCCGATTGGTGTGAAAAAGTATCTAAACTAGTTAAGAAGGTAAGGCCAGATATTCATATAACTGTTGGTAATTATTTTCCTTCTCTTCAGCCTAAAAGAGCTTTTGTCTCTATGCCCAGTATTGACTCAATAATTATGTGCGAAGGTGATATTTCGTTTCCTAATTTAGTAGATAAGATTTCTTCTGGTAAAAATTGGCACAAAGTAACTGGAATAGCATACAAAACTACCAAGAGTGTTCATATAAACCCACCTGAATGTTTGGTGTCTGATTTAGACAAACTTTCATTTCCCGTACACACGGCTCAAAGATATGGGATAAAAGAGTTTGCGATAGAGGGTTCACGTGGTTGTTTCAGACGCTGTTGCTTTTGTTCTATAGGAGCCTTTTTCGATCTTCAAAATGGGTATAGTTTATGGAGAGCAAGATCTCCCAAGAATATTGCTATGGAAATAAAAGAGAATCTTAAGAGTTTTCCGAATATTACGAAATTTAGATTTGTTGATGCAGACTTTGTTGGAGGAACTGGTGAAAAATATATTAAGAGGTTGAGAGATATTGTAAAAGAGTTTTGTAAAATCAACGAGAAATTCGAATTTATAATCGATACCAGAACGCGAGTCATAAATGATATCCCTCGTAGCTTATGGGCAGATCTCAAAAGAGCTGGATTAAATGAGGTTTTTCTTGGTATAGAAACAGCAAGCCCATCTATAAAGAAGTTGTTTGAAAAGGATTCTTCTTTTGAAGAAGATCTTAAGGCCGTAAAAATAATGGAAGAACTAGGAGTTAGAGTGAGATATGGATTTATGATGATTACTCCATGGAGTAATGAAGATTCTATTATTAAAAACGCTGAAGGCCTGCATCATTTGGCTTTTCCTAGATTAGATAAGTATTTTCAAGAAATGTACGTTGTGCCAGGTACTAAATCTGTTGAGTTAACGAAAAAAGTAACGAATATCTGGTTTGATCATCATGGCAATGGCGAATATTACACCTACGGGTTATCATCTCCTATAGATCAATTAAGAAGGATTGGTCGATCTCTCATTGATAATAATTTAGCATTTATGTCTAAGCATCAATCTATACATGAAAGAATTAGAAAAAAACTTGAATCTAAAAGAGCTAAGGATGTTTTAAAATACAGAGATATGTTAAATGATTTTAGTTATGATTTTTTTAAAGCAGTATTCATTTGCGCAAAGAGATTGGATCCAAAAGTTTCTGATAAAAAGATAACGTATTTAATTAAACAAATAATAAATAGTTACCAGCCGCGTCTCGATAATATTGAAAAGAATTTTAATTTATTTGACAAATAATCATGATTGAAAGTTGTTGTAAAACATGTCACAGCGAAGATATGCCTTTAAAAAGGAAGATGTTTGATGCATTGTCTAGTAACGGTATTGATCCTCAAGATTTTATCAGTTCTGATAAGGAAAGAAGAATTAAGTTAATAACCAAAGGTTTCGGTATTGAGGAATTTGATTTCGCTTCTCGATTAAATAAAGTGCAGGAAATCGGTAATACCGGCGTTTTAATAATCAAACCCGAGATGACACTTTCTAGGGATAAGATACTTTCGTATATGACTGATCATTTAAATATTCAAATTGAACATACCCAACAATTTATTTATTCGCCAGAGGAATATTGGCAAATGCATGGGAGATCTTTGGTGGAAAATACAGCCATTTTCCCTCATGGGGTTTTATTATTTCTATTATCAATATGTGAACCATCAGAATTAGTAATTTTCACACATTTATCTCCTGACCGTTATAAGAAAATTTTTTCAGAGATCAGTGGTTATCTTCACGAAGGTATTGATATTGAATCAGAAAATGATTCCCAAAAGGTTTTTAATGATTTATTCATTCGAGGAAATACTAGTGCTTCTATTAGATCAAATATATGTTTGCCAGAAGTAGAAAAAAGAGGTTTAATAGAAATGTCGCCAGATAAGTGTCCTGGTACATGTTGGGATATTAGTTCGGCGTTTAGTATAAGAACAAGAGAAGAAAATATCAAGACTTTTAATGGAGTTCACAGCCCACGTGATGAAGAGGAACTTAAAAAAGATTTAGTTGTTTTATCTAAAATAAGATAGACTATCTGATATGAATAACAAAACACCAACGAAAGATAAAAATAAACTTCCATATAGGAAAAATGTAGCTTGTGTGCTTTTCCAAGGTGAAAGATATCTCTTGGTTCAATCATTGGGATGGCCTCGTGATTTTTGGAAATTCCCTCAAGGTGGAGTAAAAAAAGAAGAATCTAGAGAAGACACTCTAAAAAGAGAATTAAATGAAGAACTAGGTATTGTCGATTATAAGATTGTTGGTGTAAGTAAATATATAAATAAATATGATTGGGCTGAAGAGTCGGTTAAAATAGCTGGGTTTAGGTGGCGAGGTCAAATTCAAAAGTTTATGGTTGTAGAGTACCTTGGTGATAGTAATAAAGTTAAAGCTAATACTAGTGAAATTCAAGATTGCAAATGGGTAAATATCGACGATCTGTTTTCTAATATAGATCACGACCATAAAGATTTCACAAATTATAAAAATATCATCGAAAAGATTTTGCGCGAATTCAATAAACTGCCAGATTAATTACTGCCTTCTATAATCAACAAACAAAAAATGAAAAATTACATTATTAAAGAAGAACCATTTGGTTTTGTTATTTATAATAAGAAAAAATTGAGTTACAAACTCATAAAAAAAGACAGATATTGTGACTATCTGAAAAATAATAATATTCAAAAAAATGGTACCACTTTATTAAGCGTTAAAAGGAAAGATTTTAGAAATGATATTCTGTATTCGCCGGTGAGAATTTATTATGAATTGACTTTGCTTTGTAATCTTCATTGTCGTTATTGTTTTAATAATTCTGGTAAATCGAGAGCTGAGGAACTGAATACAAATGACGTTCTTAAAAGTTTAGATCATTTGAGGGAATGCAATGTTATTGATATACGTTTTACTGGGGGAGAACCGACATGTCGTAAAGATTGGTACGAAATCCTTTCTTATGCTAAAAAACTTGGTTTTTGTATTTCATGCAATACAAATGCTGTCTTTTCGAATAGCAGCGTTTGTGAGAAGTTTGCAAAACTAGGATTAGAACAAGTAACTGTAAGTGTTGATGGCAATGAAGAACACCACGATTTTAATAGGGGTAAGGGTTCTTATCAAAAAATGCTTAAAAATCTTAAACAAATGAGTAAAATGGGAGTTGCTTTAAGAATAAATACATTAATTAATAAACGTTCCATTAATGATATTGAATTTCTAATTGATTTAGCTTCAAAATATGTAGCTGAGATTAATTTTTTTACGATAGTCTATATTGGGCGTGGATCTCACTTAGAAATTAGTGATGGTGTGACTGTAGCTGCTCATCTTAAAATGTCAGAAAGAATTAATAAGTTAAAACCAAAATATCCTAACCTAAAGATTTTGCATTTTGCAGAGTCTACTAAAATGATGTCGATAAACAAATCAGAAAGTAAGAAACTTGGAATAAAAATTGGACCTCCATCTGGTACTACAACATTTAATATTTTGAGCAATGGTGATTATGCTTGTGGGGGGTACGTTCCTTACATTACTAATAAATTTCAATTGGGGAATATAAAAACAGATAGTTTATTTGATGTTTGGCAAAAAAGTGCAATTTTAGAAGAGATGCGAAAAGACGGCAGAAAATTAATTGCGTTTTGTAATAAATGTGATAAGTATCAAAAAGCTCAATGTCAGGGCTCTAAGTATGAAATAGAATTAAATCGTCTTTTTAATCCAAACGTTAAAAACCTGACTTGCATCTATGGCAATGGACCTTCTCTTCTTACATACTAGTCAGCGAGAGAAATTTTTTAACAATTGAATGGCTTAGTAGAAAAATAACGAATATCTTCTGGATTACCTAAATCATATTTTGCTTTTACTGCGAAAGGTAATATTTTAAATCCCTTTTTAACTAAATA
>Ga0265594_1001120_pt1 | contig 21216 bp, 20 predicted proteins | sample saktaG_11_FD_190147 | JGI IMG/M metagenome (GOLD analysis project Ga0265594, IMG submission 190147) | Saline water microbial communities from Sakinaw Lake, British Columbia, Canada - sak_2011_5_24_80m | ecosystem: Environmental > Aquatic > Non-marine Saline and Alkaline > Saline ... | reverse complement strand
ATCTCTTGCAGCTTTGACTTGAATGCTTTCTTCTTCTCATCCAAGTCAGATGCTGTAGCTCGGAGTTCATCAGCACGCCTTTCGATGCTGGTTGCAAGGCTCTGTGCATTGTCACGAGCAATCTTGTAATCTTCAATCCTGAATGCCTTTCTCAGCGTCTGCAGCCTAGCATCAGACCGCATAAACAGGATAGCTTTCATCTCTTCCTGAGGCGTGAACACAGCGTACCTGTAGATATTGCTCTGCGCCTTTGGGTCAGGCGGCTCGTTGAAGTTCAAAATATCGAGCATCTTCTCTTTCAGTTCGCTCGGCGGCAAGTGAAGCGTGCCTTCTTTACTTTTGATAGAGCCTTCTGTCTGTTTTATCGCCCTCCCTTTCTTGACCAGCGTGCGTTGTACCTCATACTCATCGCCATCCACCTCAAAATGCAGATTCACTGTCCCTTTAGACTCACCTGTCCTAAGCAAGGCGCCAGCCTTCTCTGAACCCAGGCCAAAGAGCGCGAACTCTATCGCCATGAGGAGCGTGGTCTTGCCAGAGCCGATGTCTCCCTCAAAGAGCGTCGTACCAGACGGGAAACTTATTTCATGCTGCTTATAACTTCGGATATTCTCTAACTTGAGCGACTTGAGGAGCATTACATTACCTCCTTCAGTTGTAATGCCTTGATGGCTTCCTCCGCTACCCTAGCTTCGTAATCTTTTTTCATCTCGCCCATCTTCTGCTCTTGCCTGACTATTTTTATCAAGTCATGAGCAAGTCTAATCCCTGAACTGCCTTTCAGCGCCTTGTTTGAAAGCTTCACCGAGCCAATATTGTCTTTGAAAAGCTTGCTCTCCATTGTACCGATGTCTTCGTCAGCTACTTTCACATCCGCATACTCTTTCGATGAGAGGCCGAACCTGTTAACGTTCACATAGATTGCTCCTTTATCTAGGAGCATCCTCCTCAGCTCTGCAAACTCCAAGTCTGATGTCTTACCACCTGCAAGCTCGCCGAAGATCTTTAGAACCACGAGCTTGCCTTTAACATCGAGTTGCTGTACAGCCTTTTGTAATTCGCGCCGCGCTTGAGTTGAATTTTTGTTGGATACATCGTATTCATAATAAGTGCATTCGCAGGTAGTTATCTGGATAAATTCGGGCCTTTCAACTTTCTTGTTGAAATGGACGATGTAGAAACCGCGTTGCACACCCTTCGCATTCGTCTCGAAGTCGCGTGGATATCCAGCGAAGAGTGTACCAGGGAAAACAATCCGTTCGTGGCCTGGCAATTTATGCTCAGAATTCTCGTGGATGTGCCCGCCTGCGTAGTAGTCGAATCCTTTAGGCAAATAGGAAACTGGAATGCTTTCCATTTGAGCGAGGTGTTTAGGCTTGAACTCGTCTAACCCGCTGTGAAATGCAAATATCTTAAAGCCATCTTCGCTTTCCAGTGATTCTCTGTCGAGGATTTCATAATATTTGCTTTCAAGACCCATCTTCCTCGCAGAAATGCCCACGAGTTTTGCACCAGTCTTCGGATCTACAATAAACTCAAGTTTGAGCTTACCATCAATTATTTCGCCCTTCACTATCTTCTTAATGAGGCCGGTGCTGTCGAGGATATCAATTATCGACTTCCCATTAGGATTGTAGTCGTGGCTGCCATAAATTACGTAGATGGGGATCCCTGCGTCACGTACCTCCCGCATCTTTTTGACTGCGTTGTCCACCACTGCGAGGTCAGGTATGCCACTATGAAACAGGTCGCCTGATATGATGATGAAATCGACTTTATTTTCTATGCATTTGTCCATCGCTGAGCTGAATGCATGTGCCTCCAATTGAGCGAGTGCTGGTTCACGGTGCGCACCGATATGCGTATCTGCGATGTGTGCAAATTTCATCCGAATCACCCAGTGAAGATGACTTTCTCCTTTGACGTTTTGGTGGGTTTTGCATAGTCATCAAAGAGCGGGATTTGCACAGGCACCGCGAACTTCGTGAAGATGCTGCTCACGATTGCCTCACCCCTATCCAGACTCGCAATCGTCCTATTTTCGTCGCTCAAGTCCTGTGCAGCGCTATCAATTATTGCATGCCTTTCCGTAGCCATCTCATTACCTAGGATAATTTTCGTGTTTATGTTCGTGAGGATATCTCTCGGGATTACGCTCGTCAGTTGTGTTATCGCGACTAGTCCGACTTTGAATTTCCTGCCTTCCCTAGCTATCCTACTGTAAATGTTGCTCCCAGACTCGGCTAGTTTCTCTGCACCAAGTACTCGTGGTGCCTCTTCGATTATGATGCTTACAGTCTTTTCTTCATCAAGCTTACCGTCGACCTTCGCCTCTTGGTGCCGTGCAAGGATTTCACTTGCAATTGCACTCCCGATAAGTAGCTCAGCCTCGTCACATATCTTCGATGTGTCAACGACTACAATTTTTCCATCCTCCAGCGCACCAATGATTGTTGGAATAGTAGCCTCTCCCGCAGAATCACTGAACACCCTATTCCTGCATATCAACTCTCCATCTTCGACATAGACTGAGAGGTTAACCCGCATTATCCGTTGCAATACGGTCAAGGTGGAAGCTTTCACGCCTTCGACCTCTGCGCCTCTGATAATATTCTCAATCCATTCATTCCTGAACTGCCGGTAGTATAGTCTAATCGCTTGGAGTTGTTGGTCTGAGAAGTTGACCAAACCTTCAAAATGATCCGGCCTCAATGAACGTAAGTTGATGACGAGCGTGCTTGAACCTGCAGGCGGATTCACCGTGAAATACTCTACGTTACCCTTAGCATGGGGATGGTCTTTCAATCCTTTTTTGTTTCTCCCATAATATTCGTCATGTGCGTCTAGCACGAGTATGCCGAACCTCTTCTGGCCAGCAATACTCCATAGCATCACTTTGACGAGATTGCTCTTGCCTCTGCCAGTCGTAGCCGGGACGAGCACGTGATGTGTGAGCATCTCTTCACCGTTCAGAAAGACATCAAAGTCAAGTATTTTCGAACCGCTTCTTATCTTGCCAAGGTAGACCGGGTTTTGTGGTTTTACAAGAAATGACAGATCTTCTTTCTTGATGAATCTCACTGACGAGAAGAAACTTGGGAGTACTTTTGGAATCTTTATGTCCTTCTTTGACACGAATGCGACTGCCTTCACCATCGCCATGACGTAATTCCTTAGATGCGGTTCTAGGAAATCCAGGCTGGCACCATAGCCTTCTAATTTAAGACCCGCGGCAAGTTCACGCATCGATTGAGGGATTTGACTGCCATATTGCAAGTCATACACATGCAATATAAGATAACTGTCATCTTGCTCATCGACTACCAGCAAATCGCCTAATTCAATCCGTTTGCCAGCTTTTTCTCTCAATAAAATGTTCGCTACTTTCCCACCAATTATCTGACCAGCTATTTCCAACTCTTCCATTTCCTTCACCCCATTAACATATTGAGGATGCTATGTGCGTCCACCGCCCGCATATGCCTCGATAGCTTCTCCCACTTCCCAGTATCTGATAATTGGGAGAGCAATAAACCGCGATAATATTCAACTTCTTGGAATGATATTCGCGCAAATCTGTCCGCATCTATCAATCCGTATGGATACCCTGGGAAGCCTAAATCGTTTGAATTCTTGACCATTTGTGTTAGTACTCCATTAATCTCTTCATCACTCAATTTTTTGAATTGCTCGCGTTGTATCTCGTACCTGAATACCCTGTTTGAAACACCACAGAGCTTGACTGCCAGGATCATCGCGTCGTGGTCCTCAGTCCCTATCTCAGCGACTGGGAAGTACCATTCTTGCCCTATTCCACAATCATCAGCCAACTTGCTCACAGCACCAATCAGCGATAGCCCTGTGTCTGTGAATAATGCGCTCGTCTTGGATAGTCCGGTAACTATCACGCCTTTCCGCTTTGCTATTTTGACTAATTCTGCCAGATACTTATGCTCATTCTTAAACGCCGTCTGCAATGTCCGGTCGACGACAAGCACATCACCCTTGTTGAGTTCTTTCTTCACTACCTCAGTAGCGAGCTGCCATTCTGCGAATACCCTAGCAATAGAAGCTACACGTGCGATGTCTGCACGTTGCGTACCGATAGTCACGGTGCGGTCAAAGGAATTGAACGAAAGGTCGCTCTCCGCGGGCACCAAAGCCTTATGTGTTGCCTGCACCGGGAATATTGATGTATCATAGAATATCTGCCTGTTCGAGAATCGTGAATGAGTTGAAGAGAAGAATTCTATCCGGCGTGGTACCTCTGTTTCTAGCATGCGCTCTCTACCATTCCACATGGAGAAATACGCACGGTTGATTTGAGCAGAGAAGTTAGGTGCACCAGCTATCTCTTGGTTCCCACCGTCCACAAAAACCATTTTGCATGGAGCATCGGCGTGTCGAATTTGGTGAAAACCGCTCTTATCAAGTGTATAAGTTTTCACTCGCGGGTCATTGAAGAATGGGCTGCCTAACTTATCTTCACATATTTTACTATCTAAATTCTCAACTAACTTGCGTGCTGCTTCTATACTCATAACACTACGACCTCCTTCGGCACACTGACCTGAGCAGACAGGAACTCTCCTGTCTTCTGGGTAATTCTCTGTGGCAATGCGAATTTTGACTTTTGATAGAACGTGACCCATTCAAGGAACGTTAGATGGTAATACTCTTGAGCTATCGCTTTGACATCCGGCATTGACAAATTAGAGCTGATGATAAAATGATGAATAAGTTCCAATTGTAGGGGTCTCACCGTCATCGTCTCCGTATTGCCTATTTTATGCTGGTGCAAGAATCCAGCACCCCGCATCACTTCCCGGAACCAGTCCTGCCAAGCACCCATGAAAATTGAGGGAAATTCCGAAAAGAAAATATCATCATGTTGCACAGTTTTTACTGTCGCACCTTCCACCTTGGACAGGTTTCCCATCACTGCAGATGTATCTAACGCATCCATAGAAAGGACAGCTATGTCACCTAGAAACTTCTGTCTCAGGTTAACTGGAACATGTGTGGTGACAAAACCCCGCCTCGAAAGTCTGCCGATGATCCCTTTGATTGCCTTCCACCGTTTGCCAGAGTCCTTGTCAATTTCTCCGGACAGCGACAAGACTAGGATTTTGGCTTTATCCGGAACCTTTCTGTCCGCGACCCAGAGGTTGAGATGATCTTGCATCATTCTTGTAACCTATTCCAAGTTTTATCTTCTCGAAAGCCTTGACTCACGATATAACTTCTCATTGCACGTATTTAAGTATTACGCACGATAAGCTTATATACGCACTATGTCTAGTATATCTAGACCGTATGAATCTGGTGACTCGCTATGTTATCCCGTTACAGGAAACTCCTCGATGAAGCAAGGTCCACGAAACTGGAAATCCTGTCTGCTTGGTATTCACTCTTCAAGATGAAACAAGATCCTTTTATGACGCCAGTACCTAGGGAAAGTATCGACTACTTTGTCGATAGGGAAGATATTGTTGATGACATCATATTCGACATCGGTGTCGCATCCAAAGGCGTTCCAATCGTCATGTTAATTGTCGGCGCGACTGGTTCAGGGAAGACTGCTATTTTCCAATATGTAGCGAATGTCATGGAGAAACTGGCTTCAGAAAAACCTGAGGATTACTCCTTCAAAGGTCTCATGGAGTCTACAGCGTCGTTATTCGAATCCGAGGATGAGGGCGAAGAAATCGAAGTCCACCGTTGGGTGAAAATAAGTAAGCAGAAACTAGATTACCTGTTGGTCGACGATGCGAAGCCAGAACATATCAAGACGCTCATGAGGGAGTTCACACGTACGAAACTAAAAGTATTTGCCATCTCCCCGTTCCATCTCGACCAAATTTATGCAGAACTGCCTGTCTCACCGAAAATCAAATTCTTACAACCGTTGAGTTACCCGGACAATTTAGCCATGTTGAACAAACGGATGAAAAAAGCATTGGCAGATGAGAACAACAACATCAGCTTAGATAGCATCTTCGATGAAGATGCGCTCCAATTAATCCACAAGTTCAGCATGGGCATTCCACACCTTTCATTGAAATGTGCCTCGCGTAGCCTGCGACTGGCCATGGATTTTAAAAAGAGTAAAGTCACATCGAAACTGGCTGAACAGGCATGCAAGGTCACCAAATGTTACCAGGCATATCACGAGTTCGAAAAGGTCGGTCGCATGAAGATGGAAGTCATCCAGAAAATACTTGGCACTGGTCATACGCCTACTGAGATTAGCTCATTATTACAAAAAGACCGGACGACAATCTCACGTCACTTGAACGAGTTGAAGGAGCTCGGGCTCGTGGAACTGACGCCCCGTGGTAGAGAATCCGTGTTCAGAGTCACCGAACCAATCTACATAAAAATGGAGCTGATGAAATACCCATCAGGAGAGGGGGAAGATGCCTCAGCTTAAGGTAGTCTGTCTAGCACACCCGGCAGAGTGGAGTGATAAACTCTCAGGAATTGGAGATATTAAACAGAAATTCTTATCCTTAGACCAAAGCTCCAAATCATGGGTCGATCTTAAAGGTGAAATAGGAACCAGGATGGGTGTGTACAAGGTCGAGGATCTGGACAAGGAAAACTGTATTTTAGTTAGAATAATCAATGAACGAAACGTGCGAGAAGATTATTCTAGTGTAGAAGAAATCCTGTCACAAGAAGATTGCCTCCCTGATGGTTATGAGATCCCGAGAGCAGTTCCAACAGCGAGCAATGCATTCCTATTCTTCGACCTGAATGAAGGGGTATGTTATGTCTACACAGATACGACACCACCACCCCAAGATGTACTAGCTGAACTCCTGAGCTTGATTGGTGAGGACACAGTACTGTCTTTGAATAATTTCAAAATATTCGAGTGGGAAGAGCAGCTCATCACAACTGTGACTGATGTTGCATTAAAAGAAGGCTTTCAATCTTACAAAGTCCTAGCAGACTTGGATACAGTCAAGGTGAGTGCTGTAGGCGATCTTATACATAATGAAAAATGGGATAAAGTCAGAGATTCGCTTGACTCAGGTGAATGGAAAACTATAGCTTACGTCAAATCCAGAAGAGAGGGGATGTTCGTCTTCGGGATGACTAAGACAAGAAACAAAGTCATCACGATGCCTCAGACAGATACCAGCTTTCCAATAGAGGAACTCTTCGAAAGGATTGAAGAGATGAGACGCATCGTGGAAAAAGCATTAGGCGTCGATATCCGCCAATATTGCTTCCCTGATGCAACCCTTTCGAGGTTTATTTAAATTTCAGAATATGTATGGATAAGTGATGCAGGTGGCTTCAGTTAACCTGTCAAATTTACAGAAACATCTTGAATTTGATCGGTCTAAAACATTACCGCAAATTTGCAAGTATGAATTTCCTTGGCCTTACAAGCTAAAAGAATTTGAGAAAGAACTTGCAAGAGTTGAAGTTGCTCACTTATTTAACGGACAACTAGAAAAAAATAACGGCGGTCTAAAAGTAGTAAAATAAGGGCACGCAACAATACATGACAGTATTTGACTTTTAACTAGCTAGCAGGAGATTTATGAAAATTAAATGGGTTAAAGACCTCTTTATAGGCAAGTTCTTCACTTATGTCTTTTTATGTCATGGAAAGAAGTTTTTTCTGGTAAATCATGTAGTTCTTTGCCAGAAATTGATTTACCAGTCGAATTATTAAAAATCAAAGCGATGGGTTGGATTGAATCGCATCGAAAAAGCGACACCGGGATCGGAAAAACCGTCGAAGACTACTTAGGCATAAAAGAGAATAATCTTGGAGAACCGGACTGCCTGTATCGCGGTATGGAAGTTGAAATAAAGGGTAGACGCTTAGGAACCAGTTCAATGGTTACACTTTTCACGCTTGAACCTGGTACGCGTCACTTGAATGATGTCCAATTAATGAGAAAATATGGTTATACAGATGTAAAAGGAAGACTGGCGCTTAAAATCACACTAACTCCCCTGGGCTTCACTCCTCAGGGCCTCAAAATCGAAATTGACAAGGTTATAGGTGCTATCTCCATTGTAGATAATACTGGATATAAGCCGTGGATCTGGACTACATCTGATATTCATTTGAAACTTCATAATCTTTGCATCGTTCATGCAGACTCAAGAAAAGAGAGCGGGAAAGAATATTTTAAAATTGAGCGTGCTGTCTTAGCGACTGGACTAAATGATCAACGCTTCTTCGAAATGGTGACTACGGGCAGTGTTAAGATTGATTTACGTATGCACCTCAAGCCTAATAATGTGTCTAGAAATCACGGCACCGCATTTAGGCTGGCTAATTATGATGAATTGATGAGGTGTTATGAGAAAGTTGAGACGATTTTAGGTTAGCCTACGCTGGACGCCAAAAATCCAGAATGAACTCCATAGTGGTACCTAGCGTGATAAAATTATTTGGCCATCCGAAAATTCCTACTCGATTCACGAGGTTTCGCTTGTCCCAGATCATTGTATTCCTGAACTCAAAGCCCGCGGCCTCAACTGCCTTCATCACGTAAACATGGGTTGGAATCCTGGCGTTGTTCTCCCACACATCATTGACATTTATGACGACGTGAGCTTTTGGCTTCATGAGCGGGTAGAGCCCCTTATAGATTTCAGTTAGGGCAGAAGCGTATTGCTCGTGATTCATCTGCCCCAGATCTCTTGGGTTTTTAGAGTATTGCTGCACCTTGAGATAATGCTTGTTTCTTCTCAAGTTTCCTCTCATACTTTTATTAAGCCGCTTATGGTTCAACATGTTCGCGTAGGGTGGCGAAGTTACCGATAAAGAAACAGTCTCCGGTTCGAGGTATTTTGGAATATTTATTGCATCATCATGCACAGGGATTTGTTGCGTATCGGATGACATCGTAGTTTGATTCAATCTTTTCTTCGCGTGATCAATATATTCTTTCTTAAGGTCAAATCCAACTGCATTCCTATTCAGATCCTTGGCTGCTATTAATGATGTTCCGATGCCAACTAAAGGATCTAAAACTAATTCACCTGGGTGAGTGAAAAGCTTGATAAAGTGGGCTGGTAATGCTATCGGGAATACGGCGGGATGAATGTCTTTATCTCGGATGTCGCGTTTTTCATAGAAGAATTCTCGGATAGTAACTTGACTCTTGACCCATTCTTTGGCTGTCAGACAATTAATATGGTTTAGTGGGCATTTGCAGGTTCTTCTGTAACCTATCTTTAACGGTTTAGTGATTTCTAACATTTGAGCCAAATTTGAACCCCTTACTTAGCTCCTCTTTTATACTTATCGGCTTCTTCCTCTAACAGTTCTTTCAGTCCGCGGATTGTTCGGCCACTTTTCCCGAACATCTGGAAGTATGATTCATTATCATTAATTACTCTCTCGGCTTCCTCTAGGTTGTGGGCTTTCAGTATTTGACCAACGATGTAGTTATCAGTTACTCTTCCCTCCAACCAAGCTTCGATCATGCCGCGGACACGCCTATAACTGGCGACTTCCACCGATGTGGTTTTAACCATTTAAATCTATGGATGGATATCCATCCATCCTTAATAAAGTTTAGGCATAAGAGTTCAAAGTAAAGGAATTGAATTTCTAAGAGGTATAATACGTCTCTTCACGATTGTAGCTAGCTAAATGGGTTATGTGTTTGCATCTCAATCGTTCACAGACAACAACAATCTTAGGCAGCTTAGACTTGCGGCTGTTGAACCGCTGCGTTATGGCGGGCCCGAGGGGGCTCGGCGTAATTTTACTGCTAAAAATGGTTCCAAAATTGCATGAACAAGTTATGAATAACCCTTAAAATTTCTTAAAAAGTGAATTTAATTAGGAATTTCAGGTGGTAAATGCTCTTATGTAGGGCAATTTATGAATTTAATATCCCGACAGAATTTACAGTTTATAGGTTAAGTTAGCTATACAATATTCGATAATGTTAATGTCAAAAACTCGCTGATTTATTCTAATATTAAATGCCTCAAAACGACATTCAGTTTTGACTTTAAAGGTTCATTTCATCAATAAATTTCGAAAAGGTTTGCGGATATTCTTCAATTGAATCCTTGCCAAAAAATCTTCTATAAGCGGAGAAATCCTCTGGTTTTATGACAATTATAGATTTTAGTTTATTATTTAATGAAGTTGATTGTTTTACCAAATATTGAAATTCAATATCTGCATCATCCATTGAATATCCGATAAAGACTATTTTTTCAGCCTTCCTTAGTTCTTCAGAAGCTCTTAACCATAGTTGTTGAACATGAATGTTTTCATATGATTTAACGAGACTGGGGGGGATTATTATGCTTTCAGTGAAGTCTCCACAGTTACGGCAGTCACCTTTGCCAAGTGTAGGCTCATTAGGTTTTTCACATGGAATTTGCTGATAATCATAATTCCAAAGGGTATTACAACTAGGGCAAAAACGCCAATTAAATGATCCATGCATCTTTAACAGCAAAATTTCTTCTTCATTCTTAGGTATTTTTCTATCTTGAGTATAGAAAGGGCTATCCAATATTTGGATGCCGTAATTAAGTTTTTTATTACTTTCGTTTATTGCATCATCGATACCTAAATCATAATTCAAAGTCACAATAGTAGAATTACCTATTTTTTCTATAAACTTTGAATAGAGATTGTCTTTTTGGTGGCTGTAATCGATTTTATCAATTTTGTTTTCTGTATACCTAACATTGCAACACTGGAGAACGTAATACATGAGTTTCATTAATTCTCTTTTAACGTGGTATGGCGGCATAGTACAATCGAATTGGGTTCCAATGTTGCTTTTACGTCTCGTCGCGAGTTCTAGAATACCTAAAACAACATTAATTGAAGGTAAATTATCAACATCTAATTCTTTATACTGCATGAAATCTTTAGATTGAAAAAATTTTACAATAAAATCATAAACTTCCCTAAAAGTAGCTTCTTCACCAAGCAACCCATTCAACCAATCATTAAGTGTTATTATCCTCAATCCCTCGGGCTGCCTTCTATGCCACTCGCTTTGTCTCTTTTGAAGATCTTTATACATATAATACCCAACTTTGAGAATATCTTTAGTCAAACACCGCCCGTTTTCAACAGAGGCCCCAGCACCGAGTATAAACAAAGTTTTTTCAGTCAATTCACTCACAACATTTCTCTCAGGCGAGAAATAAAAACCCCGTTGATTGGCCGATGAGATGGCTAGCTAGTTAACTACCTATTTGACACGTGCTAAAGCTAGCTAAGTGTTTAGTTATCTGTTATATTCTTCCTCTACAAATGAAGAACGTAAAAGAGGATATCTAAGAGGCAAAGTCCCTCCTGAAACATTAACAGAAAATTCTTTCTTAATTAGGTCTTCTTACACTTTTGATCCAGTCAAAAGAGACTGGATAGGACACGTAATACATGCTTTATACATTAAGGCGGGTTTACTCCAAAAGAACAGTTCAAAAAGATATACGTACAGAGGTCACAGCCTACGGAAATTCTTTAAAACACAGCAAAATGGAGCTGAGAGACCTTGAAAGTGTGATTTTTAGACGACCAGCTAGCTAGCGGTCGCACCTAATAGCGACCCTAGATTAGACCACGTAATTAAGTTACTGAGTATAGCTTTATTGTAGTAAGCATTAATCAATACATTTCGCTATCGGATTGTTCATAGAATAATGCTTCTCTTTCCAAATCCGAGTCTGCATTGAATCAACCAATTATCTCGCTTACGTGTTTGATCTGCATCGGAATATCTTCCTCTGAACAAAACCTACTATTACATATTACTTGAACAATCTTTGAACGATTTCTAATTATATCGTGATAGTCAAGAGTACAAAAAATTGTAGGCGAATCTTCTTCACTCCAACAAAGAGCGTCGGTTAAGATTTCCGCATCATTTTGATTTTGAATATATGCTTGAATAGCATAGCAGACATCATCGTAATGGACGCCGATAAATGGTTGGGTTATTTCATTTTTGGCTTTCTCCAATCCTTTTCGGATGATGAGTCGCATGTCTCTAAGTATACTCAATGTCTGTTCCTTAGGGAATTTGCCTATATAACTGACAAGTTCCCTAATGTGCGCTTCGTCATTAGGGTTCATTTTAACACTTGGGACAAATAGCCCCGAACTGGCTTGCGACTTGGATAAATCTTCATAAAGCTTCCTTCTTTTTCTCCAACGAATATCAATTTCTTCTATGACTCTCTTTCCCGTACGATGTTCATCATCTTTTTCGAAGAAGTACACACATTTCGAATGCCAAGGCTCAAACGGTGTAGCAAAAGCGAAGAAAACACAAGTGTCGACAAAGTAAATGACCAACTCACTACACTTCGGATTGTTCGTATATTTTTTGCATCGTTAGAAGTTTAGTTTCGAAGTCTTTATCCACACCTTTAGATTTGTACCAATTTATCGATTCTTGCCAACTCAACCTTATTTTTTCATTCGATAATAGTGTATTAAGGGAAGATAGAAACTTGTTTGATTCTTCAACTTGGATCTTTTTCATGTAATTTTGGTGTCTTCGCACTTCTTCTGATCTAGATCCTTTGACAGTAATTGCCGAGATGCCATACGCAAATGGGGACCATACATATTCGTCACAAAATTCATCAAATCTGCAGAGAAGAACCATCTTCTTCTGCGTCAATTTATGATTCTGAGCGAGGAGAAGCCCCTTTATCAAGGCCTCTTCTAAGACCTCGGATATCTCATATGCAAAATCGGACATATCTGAAAAATAGCTTAATGAGAAAACGCTAGAATGGAAATCAGAAATATCATTTCTTACTTGTGAAAGCCAATTCAAGTATTTATTTGAATTGTATCTGTCTACTTTTGAAAAACTGTGCAAAGTGTTATTCAGCTTGAATTTTGCATTGTAAATGTTTCGAAAATCTTGAGGTGCATTTCCGTAGAGTTCGTCTAGGTAATCAATTATTCGTGCTGGCATCGCATCAGTATTTTTCCAGAGCACTTGTTCCGTTTTTCTGAGGTCTATTCCCAGTCTTCCCGTTAAGCGTCCCAGTCTAGAACCCAAATTCTTTGTTCTAATGTAACCACTTCTAAGCTGACCTAGGTTTCCAGATTGTAGTTCTTTAGAATGTATAAAGCACCCGTATCTGAACCAACTGCGTGTCACGGGAATATTCAGCTCTTCGAATGTATTGTAAAGAATCTTATGAATTCTAGTGGTCTTCACAAATTTTAAAGTCGCAGGTGACCTTTTCATCCTCAAATGGCGGAAGATTTCCGCTACAGCCCATCTGACGATAAGGTCTTCTTCTGGCTCTTCGTACATCGAATATTGAGTTTATATTTGTCAGTATTTATGCGTTATTGTATTCTTTACTGAATGAATATTACTGTAGTTAGTTCGGCTTTCTATAGTTGAGTTGAGAATGCGGTATTCTTCTAGAATGTGTTTTCTCGTTTCTTCATCCATGCTTACCTCTTGCATGTCCGCTTGGTGAGCTTTGGATTCTAGGTTATCCTTTCGACTTTGACGTCTTGAAGCAATTTCTCGAACGATTTCTACCGAGCCGGTTACCACTGTTGATATCCCTACTGCGAGCCACAATACAGCGAAGGATAGTTTGAGGTCGAATGCAAGTTTGGCATCTGAAAGAGTATACGAGGCGAGAATGGTCTGACCAGGGTCCAAGAATTCAGAAGGAGATAAATGCCAGATTAGATGCTTGCTCCGAGATCCGTCCTCTTCTTCTGTGAGGATTATTTGATCAGGCGGAGGATACGAGTCGCCAGCTGGAACGCTAAGCTCTGGGATGAAGACATCCACGGTGGTATTTATTCGATCGAACCTCTGGATGCCGCCGAGGGGTGGAATGATGTTAGAGGTTACATGAATTGGAATAATGGTAGTGTATTTTCCTCTATCCTGAACTGAGATTGATTCGTTGAAAGTGAACCAATTGCTTATCCTTGCCGATGATCTGGCCTTGCTAGGGAGAAATGTCGCATTGATAAGAGTACCCCCGGAACGATCTTCAAATCCCCATTCTTCAGTGCCTTCGGTATTGTGAGGTTTCTGTAGCGGCGTCCAATCAATATGATACGGCATGGTTACGTAGAATACGTGTTCCTTCTGCTCGGTCGTCCAAAACTTCAATGTTACCCATACTGATGATTTCGGCTTTTCTGGAGTCCCTTCGCGCGGTGTGAACTCTAGTTCAGCGGTCAGATTTTCTATAGACGGATCACCATAGATTTGAATTCCATCAGGAAATATCGGTTTGAATCCACTTGCATACTCATCCAAATTTTTTTTGCCTTCAAGTATCGCCCAACTACCAAAGATGAGCAATGTTAACAGTGCGAGAACTATCCAAACAGAACGGTTCAAACGTACTCCCCACCCTTCTTACTAATCACTAAAGATTTTATGTATGTTATGTGAACACTTGAGTTAATCCTTATGTTAAGAATATTTAAGCTAAACCTACTTTCAACGATTAATATTATTCTTCAACATATTATTCTGCCTAATCTGTCCGACAGCGCGAAAATAAAGGGAAAATGTGGATGCTGAACATAAATGATGGATACCTTAACCCTAAATGATGAGGGTAACTCATCTTTTTTATTAAGTGGGGACTAACAATAAATAGATATAAAAGGGCATTGGGAATGTTACAAAAGCAGAGCGAGAATACTCAGATGGAAACTACTGAAGTAAAGTCATCTAAAAAAGGAAGAGATGTTTTAGAGAACAAATACTCTGATATATTGAAAGAGGACTTAAGTTTTGGTAATCAGGTCTCATATGTTACGAATAAAAAAGAACCCTTTTTGAGATGGTTTAGATTTGAAGAAGCTTTCAGTGCTAACTTAGTTAGGCGTTTTCTCAAAGTTTAATGTTCAGACTAATGATTTTGTTCTTGATCCTTGGTGTGGTATGGGTACTACCCTTTTTATATGTCAGCAAAAAGGCATACCCAGCATTGGAGTTGATTCATTACCTTTAGCTACTTTTGTAGCGTCAACAATTACAAGCGCGCAGCACCTTAACTTAACAGTTTGAAAAAGGGACTAGGGAAATTCCTCATATGGTTTCTAAAAAAGGAAAGCAAGAAGATTTTCCTGATATACCTATTATTGATAAAGCATACACACCTCAGACAAAGACCTCATGAACTTACGTCTGAAGTTTCGAGAAAAGAAGTATGAATTAGATAAACAAATGAAACTCATAGTGGAGAATCTGTTCAGCTTGAAATCCTTCTCATCCCTAGAAAAATAAGATTTCATCCCATACGTTATTCAGATTTATTGAAAAAGTATCCTATGTTTTCATACTCTTGTCTGAATCGTATGTTTGTTGCTTTGGCTTTTGTTTTGATATAATCCGTCCATAGTTTGAATAGTTTTTTCAAATAGAAGTCTGCCGTTTCCATGTATACCTTTAGGTATAACTTCTTATCCCTTGGGTTTTTTGAACTAATAATATCTAATTTCTCTAGCCATTTTGATAATTGATTCATTATGAGGAAGAAAGCCTTATCACGTAAAGTTAGTAAGCCTTTCGTATCTTCTTCCGATTTTAAAGGAATCTTGAAATCTTTAAAGATATTTTGCAAAGCTTTGCTAAATTTCATGGAAAGAAAATAACTACGTTCCTCAGGATCCAATATTCGACTACCCATGTCGTCAATACTGAAAGAACCTATGTTAAAAAGAACAACTTCAATAATTCGATTGATGTCATTTTCGTCGAAGAATTTGGGGAGATCAGGTAACTGCTCGCATAGTTTCGGATAGATATTATATTTCTTAATGAGTTCTCTACTATAGTTACTATCCACAAATTCCCCCAACTCGGGTAGAAAGACGCTGAATAACAGAGCCCCAGTTGTTTCATCAGCCTTTAACACTAATTTTCGTCGATATACTATTGAATGTGTATCACAAAAGCCATAGAGCTTGTCTTTGACTTTTGTTATTGCAGATTTGGTTACCCCCACCTTCATTGCTAGCTCTGCATGAGTTACAGGATTTGGATATTCCTTGACAAGAACTTCGAGATATTTCTTTAAAAAATCAAAGTCTTGGGTTTCTGGCAATCCCATGAACTCTAGAAAGTTAACCCAATATATAAAAGTTTCCTTGAGTCGACTTGTACACTTTTGGTATATTCTAAAAAATCAGTTAACCTTGCAAAAGACATAAGAAACTGGTTGATTTTACCAAAAAACAAGTAAAAAGATTGATTTCTATCGGATAAAATTCAAAATGCAGGCACTTTTTATATTATTTTCACATGATTCTCTTAAAAGGATGAATGTCATGAGCTACAGTATCGCTAAGAAAAAACGTACAACTGAAATATGTCCAAGTTGCGGTAGCAGTATGGACGGCCTATCAATCACGTACCATTATCGCAAGTGCAACAAATGTGCTACAGAAGGACATTTTGTCGGAGTTGCGGCCACGCAGGAGTATAGCTGGGTAGTGGGTCTTTTATCACTACTTGGGCTTATAGCCTTAGCCTTTGCAGTAAACGATAGAAGGTCGTTTAGGTCGTAGCAATAATAAGAGGTCAGAAAACATGGCGATATGGAAGAAATAGTCCGCTTTCACAAAGGAAAACACAAGCAGAGAAGGCGATACATTTGGCGTCTATGAACTAGGTGACAACGATGGTGAAATAGACTACATAGGTCATGGTCGACTGAGACAAAGATTAATTGTGCACTTTCTCAAAGGTTTTCATCCTATTCCATCGGTTGCTCTCTATCGAGTTGAAGCGCTTGGTAGTAAAGAAAGGGCTGGTCAAAGAGAAAGAGCTTTGAAAAGAGAGTATATACGAAATCATAATGGTTCGTATCCTAAGTACAACAAGAGGTTTGGATAGCTAGATTTAACTTCCAAGAACTTTAATTTAGTACTTGAACCTAACTAGGTCTAAATCCAGACGGATTTGGCAATCCGCCTGTGTTAACTGCTTTTTTCAACAGTTATCCTAAATACGACGGTGTTGTATAACCAAATGTTAGGTGAAGTGAAGTGCTAAAAAACCCTAAAGTAGCCGGAAGGCGTAGGGAACTGAACTTGAAGTCCAAACCCCGCCCGGGGCTCCAAAAACACGGGATAAATCCTCTGTAACCCTTGAGCGTGTTTCTAAGCTTCCTAAGATTTTGCTGGCAGCTGCACTGTGACAGTTGTGCCTTTGCCTTCCTCGCTTTCAACGGTGATTGTGCCTTCGTGGGCTTCCACCACCCGTTTCGCGTTGCTGAGCCCCAGACCCGTGCCCTTCGCCTTGGTGGTGAAGAGTGTGAAGATTTTCTTGAGGTTCTCCTCAGCGATGCCAACACCTGTATCCTTGACCTTAACCTCAATGAAGCCCCTGGTTTTACCTGTGGATATATTCAGCTCACCACCTTCAGGCATAGCTTCAACCGCGTTCACGATCAGGTTCTGGAAGACCCGAGCCATCTGACCCCTGTCCACTTTGGCTGGAGGAGCATGACCGTGGCTGGCGACCAACTTCACATTGCCAGGCAGAGGGGTCTGAGCAACGACATCTTCAATTAGAGATTTAACGTCCACCTCGGTCAACTTGGACGCTGGGGGGGCGGTCAAGTCTCTTAGAGACTGTATGATCCTGTCCGCAGCGACGACGTTCCGGTCGATCATATCCGCCATCTCCCGCCCCTTCTCCCCAACCTCACCCTTGAGGATGTAGGCAGCGTTGCGTATGACTTGAAGTGGGTTCCGAACATCATGGCCGATGCTCCTAGCCACCATCTCCACAGCCTTCAACTTCTCCTCCTCCCACCGGCTAAGCTCAGTGATATCTGTGAGAATCGTTTGGAAGCCAACTGTTTTCCCATCCTTTTTGATTTTGGTAGGCCTTGTCGTGAGGTGGAGAAGCTGTCCGTCTTTACGTATAACTCGGAAATCTACATTTCGCGGCTCCCTACGTAAAAACATAATATTAATGAATAGGCGTATTAATCGGCCCTTGTCCTTGGGGTGCATCAAGTCCTTGAAATTGTGACCCAACAACTCTTGGACAGAATAACCCAACAGCTCAGCCAACGCGGCATTCACATACGTGAACCGACCCTTCACATCGATCGTACCTATAGCTACACTAGCATACTCAACTAGACTGCGATACTTCGCCTCACTTGCCCTCACCGCTTCCTCTGCCTTTTTAACTACAGTGAGGTCGGTGATCACGGCGTAGCTTCCAGCATATCTTCCCTCCCTGAAGAGCGGTGCAGCGGAGAGAAGTGTGGGGGTTCTGTGTCCTGTCTTAGTTATCCAAGTTAACTCGTACCTGGTGGAGATGCTCTTCACCCGTCTCTTCTCCACATTCTCCCTCGCTTTTGCAGCACTCTTCTCATCCATGAGGTCAAAGACCGATCTGCCGATGAGCTCCTCAGGCGGGTAGCCCAACATCTCAGCGAAGCGAGGGTTAACAAACGTCAGGTTACCCTCAGCATCAATGGTGTTCAACCCCTCATTCAAATGCTCAACAAGATCACGGTACCGCGCCTCACTTTCCCGCAGCGCATCCTCCGCCCTCTTGCCTTCAGTTATATCTCTGGAAATTTCTATCACAGCTGTGGGGTTTCCCTCCTCATCTCTTAACGCTACGTTGGCAGTGCAATGGAAATATATTGCTTCCCCGTCTTTACCTACGACCTGAGTATCATGCTCATGAGTCTCACCATCCTGAAACGCCTTAAGAGTAAGGCAGGGGTATGGTTCACAAGGTTCTTTCCTCCGATGGTATACCTCATAACATTTTTTGCCGATAATATCCTCACCAAAGATCTTCTTGCCGATTTCATTAGCCCAGAGAACATTCAAGTCTCTATCCATCATGCTCATATGGTCACCAATAGACTGCAACATAGCAGAAAGTTTCCCCTCACTCTCCCTCAAAGCCTCCTCCGCCTCCTCCCGCTCGGTGACATTAAGAATTATTGTCTGGAAGCCAACAGTCTTACCATTCCTTAGAATCCTAGACGGCCTCGTCGCGAGGTGAAGAACCTTTCCATCCTTACCTATCACCCGGAAATCCAAGTGCCGCGGCTTTCTCCGCAACAACATAATGCTGAAGAACAACAGCAACACGCGCCCCCCGATCCTTTGGATGTAGAAAGTCTTTGAAATTACGACTCAACAACTCTGAGGCAGAGTAACCCACCAGCTCGGAGAACGCGGGGTTGACATACGTGAACTTACCCTTCAGGTTGATGGTGCATATTGGCGCAGCAACATCCTCAACTAGACTTTTAAATCTCTGCGCAGACTCGTCATGCACTTTTTCCACCCGCTCTCGTTCCGCCGTCTCATAAGCCATAGTTAGGGCCGCTGAAATATGTGCGGCAAGGGTTCGGACTGATGGAAGGAAGTGCTCAACCATTTCAGGAGAGGATCTGACAAAAAATCCTATGATATTTTCATGTCGCTTCAACGGCGCCAAAATGGCATAATTCCCAAATCCAAGGGTCTTCGATATCAGCGACGCCAACGAACTCGGAACTATTTCGCTTATTACATCAATAGAATTAACATAGATTGTTTCTCCTTCGTTTATAAATTTCCTGAAGAACTTTGCCTTACTCAAGTCTAACCTGTAATCTTTCACCCCAACTCCGGCAGCCTTCTCAACTGTCTTCACCAATTTGGGCGTATAAGATGTCTCCCCGATCCTGAGATTAGAACCGTCATCCGTCAGCATAAAGAAGGTTATATTGTACCGCTTACTCTTCGCAAACTCCGCCTTCACAGCTCTGAAGAGCTCAGTATCACTCCGTAGGCCACATATCTTCGTAGCCACATCCCCTGTGAAGCGGATGACCTCCAATAGGTCATACATCAACTTATCCAACTGCCTCTGTTCGCCCATCTTTAACCCACTTCCAGTTCAGCTGAAGGGTGCAACATCAAAAGCTATCTCAACTGGGAGGTCTACAGTTACCCTGTCTCACGAGACCAATATAACCTTTATTCAGTTTTTAGAAAGCAAATCGAACATTTAGGCGGGGTAGAGTGGGGGGTGCATAATCCCCATACGCTCATCGAAGCCCAACATAAGGTTCATACATTGCACAGCCACCCCCGCCGCACCCTTCACCAAATTATCGATGGCGCCCAACGCAACAACCCGTCCGAGGCGGGGATCAAGCTCAAAGCCGACATCGCAGTAGTTTGACCCTATGACAACCTTAGGGTCTGGAAGTCTGAAGATGCCCTTCCTATCCTTCACCAACCGTACGAAGGGTTCGTCGCGGTACATCTCCCTGTAAGCCCCCCAAACCTCCTGCAGCGTCACCGGCTTCTTTAAGAAGAGGTGAACCGTTGAGAGGATGCCCCGCACAATATTCACCGCGTGCGCTGACATGGCTACCTTCACATCCCCAGATCCCGCTAACAACCCCAGCTCCTGCTCAACCTCAGCAGTATGCCTATGATCCACCACCTTATACGGCCTGATGACGCCAGCCCGTGAAGCATGATGAGTCGCCAACGAGGGCTTAGCCCCAGCGCCAGAGGAACCTATCTTCACATCTGCAACGATGCGGTTCTCTTCAACTATTCCCGCCTTCAGTATTGGTGCAGCAGCGAGGATTGTAGATATTGCCATGCATCCGGGGCAAGCTACAAACCCCGACCTCTTAATCTCTTGGCGATGAAGCTCTGGAATACCGTATACAGCCGTCTCCAAAAGGTCGGGGCGCGGATGCTCCCAACCGTACCAATGAGGATAATCACCCGCCTCCTTCAACCTGAAATCTGCACTTAAATCCACCACCTTCAACCCCTCCTCAAGCAACTGTGGAGTCAACTTAACGGAGGCACCGTGAGGAGTTGCAACGAACGCTACATCGCACTTCTCCACCGTTCGACCCACATCCATACCGTCAAACTGCAGAGATGTAATCCCCCGAAGATTTGAATGAACCTTGAAGATGTATTCCCCCGCATACTCCCGCGAAGTCGCCTGAGTGACCTCCACCTCGGGGTGGAGTAAAAGAAGCCTTAACAACTCGCCACCCGTGAAGCCTGCGGCGCCGATGATCCCTACCCTCACCAAGTCTCAACACCTAAGAGTGATGATATCTTGGATTCCTTCAATTTCAAGTTTTTGGAGATTTAACATTCAATATTCAGAGCCCTTCTACAAAGGTTTAAAGATCAACGAGATATAGTTACTCATAAAAATCCAAGTGAACTGCCAG
>Ga0265594_1001118_pt1 | contig 21236 bp, 18 predicted proteins | sample saktaG_11_FD_190147 | JGI IMG/M metagenome (GOLD analysis project Ga0265594, IMG submission 190147) | Saline water microbial communities from Sakinaw Lake, British Columbia, Canada - sak_2011_5_24_80m | ecosystem: Environmental > Aquatic > Non-marine Saline and Alkaline > Saline ... | reverse complement strand
ACAGTATGTTTTTTGTTTTTGGTGAACTTATCATACTGAATCGACGAGGTTTTTTCAATCATTTTCCCGCTAATTCAAACCTTAATATCGGATTTAGGGGGATGAGTCGTGAAAGTTAAATCTATCCTCTCTCGCCCTCTAAAGCTGAACATAACCTTCACCACCGTAAAACGAAGTTCTTTTTAACCCGGATATATCAATTAACAGAATGTAAAGGGCGTAGACTTCGAGGCCGAATGGCAGATAACCGAAATACCCCAAGACGGGCATTTCAAAGATATGAAGTACATCCACAAAAGGAATCGTATAGACCCACTTGGGAAGGGAATAAAAATTCCACATCTCCCAGAAGAAACCGCAGGTCAGCGCCCCTAAAGCGAGTGAAAGGACGGGACGCCAGTTTCCCGCTTCAAGGTACCGCAACAGAGAGGGCGCTCCGAGTAACGTGTTCAGTGAATCAAAAATAAGATAAAGACTCACCCATACAAGGGGGAAACAGTAGCACGGAAAAGCGATAACTGAAACGAGCATCACCATACCGGCGAGAATAAAGGCAACAAGTCTCCGGTTAGTGACGGTAAGCATCCGCCACCGTACCGAACCGGCAAGGCGGTGAAATGATCCCCATAGTTCCGCAGTAGAGAGAACGGCGGGAATAACAATACTGAAATGGATAGAAGACCGAACGGCATATTCGAGCGAACCCACGGGGCGATTGTACAGGTAGTGCCAGTTCTGAAGAAAAAGATTCAAAAACTCAAAGAGCCACCACCCCGGAATGGAAAGCAGAAACATACAGACAAAGGCCTTCGGACTCCGGCTGAAAAGCGATGTGCCTCTACGTTTCCAGTTATACGCATCGACAACAAGGATATATCCTATCCAGAGGAAAAAGAACGCATTTTCCCACAGATACCGGACACCATCAGGCCTCACCCAGGCAAGGGGCCAGCCGACGGCAATTAACGCTAATCCCATGTACCCGCGCATTGGAAACCTGTACACATTCGCCATGACCATACGTCTCCGGGAATGAAACAGTAAAAAAAGAAAGGGTTAGCAGGCACGCTAACCCTTTTCTGTTGTCACCAGATAGTCATTGAGATAGCTGTTTATTCCATCTTCTCTTCCAAAATAGAAATGGTCAGCTTCATTAACTATCTCAAGCCTGCAACCTATTTCTTCAGCTATTCTCCTTAAACGAGTAACCGGACAGAACTGATCCCTGTCTCCACAGATAACAAGGCCTACCTTCCCTTCCAGACCGGAAAAATCAAACTCTACGAAATCTATCGGTGGAGATATCATGATTGCATCGGAGAGGAAATCCTGATTTGCAAGCAACCTTGTATTGACCCACGCCCCAAAGGAATAACCTGTTAAAAATATATTTTTTTTGCCTTTCTCAGCAAGAAAATCAATCGCCCCTTTCACATCTTCCCTTTCACCAATACCATCATCGTAGGCACCCTCACTTAGCCCCACACCTCTGAAATTGAACCTCAGGGTTGAAAATCCGTTTTGATAAAAGGTCGAAACAAGGGTATCAACTACGTTATTTCTCATGCTTCCACCCATCTGAGGATGGGGATGCGTAATAACCACCCCCTTCTCCCCATCGGAAGAAGCATAAAGACCCTGGATACTCAGCTTTCCACTTCTGAAAAATACCCTTTCTTCTTTCATTAGAGTCACATCCTTGGGGCCGTTGCCCGAATAATTCTTATATGCACTATATGTTTGACGTATTAAAATGTCAAATCAAGATGCAGTTTAAGCTCTCTGAAAAAGGTCTTGTGACAAATCTGATCCACAAGCTTCATAAGAGGCTGTCCGAAAACACGCCAAAGTTGTCATTTCGAGCGGAGCGAGAAATCTTATTATATCGAAAATACGTCGGTTTTAGATTTCTCCCTTTGGTCGAAATGACATGAAGACCTATTTTCGGACAGCCTGCTATGACATCTTTCTATTTTTTATTGAGTTTTAAAGAGTTGTTTTCTACTATGGAAAATGAAAGTTCACCCGAAAGCAGCACCCAGCAATCATTAGAAAAGGAGGATCAAAAACATGGATCTCTACGAGGCCATCAAAGAAAGAAGAAGTATTCGCAAATTCAAAAAAGTCCCGATTGCGAAAGAGCTTATGGAAAAAATATTTGAGGTTGCGCTATGGGCGCCTTCCGGTATGAACAGGCAAAATTGGAAATTCTATGTTGTGGCCGGAGAACCTAAAGAGGAGCTTGTCCGTATCTGCTCCGGCAGCATCCAGAACCTCGAGCCATACCTGAAGAAAATTTTTACCGAAAAACCCAAGGTCGTCAAGGCCACCCGCAGTTTTTTCCAGAAATTGGGCGATGCTCCTGTCGTGGTCTGCGCCTACTTTGAGCCATCGAACTTAAAGGACGCCACCGGTTACCAGAATGTGTCCGCAGCCATTCAAAATCTGCTCCTGGTGGCCCATTCCGAGGGACTGGGAAGCTGCTGGATGACAGGTCCGGTGTACGTGGCCCCTGAGATTAATCGATTTCTGGGAGTGGATGACCTGAACCTGGTGGCGGTGATACCGATGGGATATCCCGACGAAACCCCGTCGGCTCCACCCCGCCGACCGGGCCGGGTAGTCTACCGGGGCCTGTAATTTTTTAGCGTACTCCGGCACCACTGAAGAAAAAACAGCTCTATGCACTGTAATTGCCATATAACTAACTCCACCTAATTTTTCTTGATTTCCACATTTTTTCAGTTTATAACGTAAGACAAATGGGCCAGAGAAAATTAATATAGAAATCTTTTTGCACAGCCTCACTCTGCATTCGAACAGTCAGATCTTCCATACATATCGGACGGTATCACGACGAACCTTGTTGTTCTTTTCCTCTTAAGCCCCGTACTTCGCTCTACTTAAAAGCAGTTTTTGCTGTTATCCATGCTGCCGGTAAAGGCCCGCTCGGCGATGACTCTTTGCCAAAGATGCCATAAAAGGGGGGCTGCCCCCTTCGTCGAATGCGCATTATGTCATCCGTCCGGCCCCTCGGGACCTCCGTTTTTCAAGCCCGTCGTAGCCAAATCAATGCCGGCTCAACATCTTCCGGTTACCTCGCCTTGACCGGGAGCGCACCCGCAAGCCCCGCCTCGTAGGCGGGGTAAGGGGCGCAATATAAAACAAATAAATTCCTTACCGGGAAGCCCCGCCCTGTGGGCGGGGAGCTTCACATACACCGCCATTCCCCTATACTTATCTAAAGTAAGAGCAGATTCTTACTACATGGGGGAGGAATGGAACGGTACCTTATGAGACGATTTTTCTTCATAATTTTCTTTGTATCCGTGGCATTCCTTACCACCGCCGCTTATCATGTATTCAAGCCGCAATGGGTTCTTTTCCGCAAGGGAGAAAACCATTTCCTCAAAAAAGAATATTCAAAGGCCATTACATACTATGAACCTTTGACAAACTTCGATTTCAAAAAACCGGAAGTTTTACGGCACCTCGGAATTTCATATATTGTAACCGGACACTACGATAAAGCATCGTCAGTTTACGAAAAATTAATAAAAATCCAACCTGAAAATCAGGAAGCCGTAATAAAACTGGCTTATGTTTACGCGGAACAAGGTCAATTCAATACGGCAATCGATCTGCTTAAGCTACTTCTTGAAACGGGACCAGATACACGTCTGGCTCGAATATATCTGGCGAGAATCCTGACGTGGAGCGGACAATTCGAGGACGCCATTAATGAATACAGGAAGGTGCTGGGGGAAAAGAAATGAAACTATGTATAGATAAACCTTTACGTATCGGCTTTGCAGCAGCTTTACTCATCTTTACATTAATTATTTCAGACGTGTCGTTGATAAACGGGTCCGAGAACGCGGTAAATCCTGCCCCACAGAAGATGTTCTCCTCAATGCGGACAAAGGGTTCAATACCGGAAACGGGGAACATTACCGGAGAAATCCCGGATTGGATGGCCCGATGGGAGCTTGCCAAAGTTTTGAGTTATGTTAAAAAATATGACGAGTCGGTCGCGGAATACAGAAAAGTCATCCAGGAAAAGCCGGCCATTCATAAAGTAAGAATAGAATTGGCCAATGTACTCTTCTGGTGGGGAAAGCCGGATGAGGCACTGATTGAATTAAAGCGCGTCCCAAACGATGCGATTGATGAAAAAACAAAAGTTCTTTTAGCTGATTTTTATATAAGTCAAAAGAATTATAAAAAAGCAGAACCGCTGTATACCGGATATTTAGAGAAGCACCCTGAAGATGATAGAGTAAGGCTGAGGCTGGCCGAGATGTTAAGCTGGTTGAAACGCTACGATGAATCCCTTGCCGAATACAAAACAATTTTAAAGTCGAGACCTGATGACATTCAAGTCAGAAGAAAGTATGCATTTGTACTGAGCTGGGCAGGCAGGTATCCCGAAGCGATAAAAGAATTGAGGAAAACCCTTAAGTAATGGAAGATACTAATTTTTATCCCATGAAACCTGATAGTAACATGCATAATTCGCTGCAAAAAGGGATGTTACTCTTTCTTTGTTTTTGTTTTTTATGGGTACTCTCTTATCCAGGCCAAGCTGCTATAGCATCGGAATACCGGGCAGCCTTGACTTATGCAAATCAGTCACACGGATCAAGCTCAGAATACCGGGCAGCTTTGAACCTTGCAAATCAGTCACACGGATCGAGCATTGTTTCTCCTTCCTACATGATCAGTGATTTTGACGCCAGACTGGCTCTCGCGCGAATTCTTTCATACAACAATGAAAATTTAAATGAAGCTGTCAGCGAATACAATATCCTCATTAAAGAAAATCCTGATAATCCCGAACTTCTCGTGGAAGCAGCGAATATTGAAGCACAGCTGGGACACGCAAAACAGTGTCGTGACCTATATATTAGAGCCTTGGATATGAAAAATCATGACGAAGAACTTCTGCTTCGTTTCGCCGATCGCATGAATAGTTGGGGTGATTTTTACCGTTCAGAAAAAATTTACAGAAATTACATAAAAAATCATCCCGAAGCACATGCAACAGTCTTAAAGCTGGCTTCCATTCTGGCTAGTTCTCAGCGATACGAGGAAGCAGAGGGAATTTATCGCAAACTTCTCCTCCAAAATGTAGAAACGGAAAAAGTTCTCCTTGAGCTGGCAAAACTTAAACTTCAGGAAAAGAAATTTAACGAGAGTATTTCGTATGCGAGTAAAATCACCATGGCCGCACCCGATAATACTGAAGCGTTATTCTTACAGGGGCATGCACTGGTATATTTAAAGCACTTCGACAAAGCTTTAAAGATTTATGAGCGTTTAGCTACCGTACACCCTCATAGAGCTTCGGCTTATCTGGCCACCGGTAAATTATACATGAAAGAGGGAAATCCCGAAAAGGCCGCGGCATACTTTAAAATGGCGTACGAAATTGACCCGGAGAATCCGGAAATTCAATTCTACCACGCAGGATTCGACAGGGTGGTTTCAGATGAATTCGTTCATAATTCTTTGAAGTCAAATGCTAAATCTCCCAAAAACCTGGAAACATGGGCACGACTATATGCATCTAATGGATACAACAAGGAAGCCATTGCCTTTTACAAGGCGGCGATGGGGAGTGACCCTGAATATTTTCCTGCCATTACAGGTCTGGCCGAAGTGCTGGCCATAGATAAGCAATATGATGCTTCGATAAAACTTTTCAAATCTCTTTCTGAAAAATTCCCGGATAATTCAAAGATTTTAATAAACACGGCACGTGCTCTGGGGTGGTCAAGAAAGTACGGCGAATCGATTGATCTTTATGAAAAGATCCGCAAGCTGAATCCGGCGGATCCGGTTCCTCAAAAGGAAAAAGCCAGGACCGCGATGTGGGGAAAAATGCACGGCTGCGCAATGGAAACTTACAAGAATATGCTTACCCCGTCTGTTGATAAAAAGCTTGCCACGATCCTGTCTCCCATATCCGACGTTTTAAAAATCAAAGCCTTAACAAAAGAAATTGAGGGGTTAAAAGAGAGTGTGGAAAAAGAGAGTGTCTATGAGGGATATGAAATTTTCACCAATAACTTCAAAAACATAAAGAAATCTCTTTCTCCGGATAATAAAAAACAGGTTGAACTGGCTGCTGTTGATCTCATCCCGTTATTTAAGATTCAAAAAGCCGTATCGCTGGAGATGAAGGCAAAGGATCTTGGATGGAATAAAAGATATACCCAGGCAATGGACATTTATGAAAAGCTCCTATGTTTTGAGCCGGGCAACGAAGAGGCACTTTTTGATTATGCCCAGGTCGAATGCGCTCAGGGCTTATGCGACAGAGAGGCACGGACTTACAAACATTTGCTCAACATTGATCCTCGGCACAGCCTTGCGGGCCTGGCATTAAAGCGGCAAGAAATCAGGAGCAATCCATTTTTACAGCTCGATCATTCATACTGGAACGAAAAGGGGCGGGGAGATCTGGCCGGAATTACCAGAAACCGGACTGACCTTATCTTTGATATCCCCTTTTACTGCCGTAATCATGCGACATTCAAAGTACATAACTGGATAGAACACCCTGCTTTCACAGGTGAATCATATAAGGCCCATGGTTTTTCCCTTCAATTAAAAGGAATCTTTAACCCCTATATGAAAGGGGAAGTAAGCTGGACCAATAAAAATTATAATGACGGTAACTTCGGCACAACAGATACGGGGCATGCCAGTCTCTTTTTTAACCTGAGCGATTATGTAGAGACAGGTATTGGTTACGTTAAAACTGACGAACTGTATAATTATTTCGGTATCAAACAGGGAACCCGGGCCGATACGTGGTGGATTTCTGCTCAATCGAACCTGAACCGCAAGCTGGAAGTAAGCGGTAAGGCCAGATATATAGATTACAGCGACAACAACGACGGCCAATTTCATTCTCTTGGAATCGGTTATGCCGTTACGGACCACCCCGGGATATTCAAGGTCATCTTTTCCGGAGAATACCGTGATACAAACGAGCAAAACGTATACCGATACAGCGGTAACAATCTGATTGATATTACTCATCCGTACTGGACACCTCAAAACCATCTGGGTGGCGATATTACCCTGGAATGGTATCATGATGTTTCAAAACTCTTCTTTTGCGGCAGTGAGCTCCATTTTTATGATGTCCGTGTGTCATTCGGATCAAACTCAGAGGGAAATTCTTCAATACAGTTGAAAGGAGAATGGCACTACGAATTTTATAATCACTGGACAGTTGGTATCGAAGGAATGATTCACCGTTCAGACGATTGGGATGCTGAAGGTGCCTGGGGTACTATTAAGTACCAGTTTTAAAAGTTATGAATAAAATGCAAAAGAAAATATCTATCAAATCAATGGTGTTCATAATACTGCCTTTTGCAGCTATAATTCTCGCAATCTCTTATCTTATGGTTCGAACATTCCTGTTCATCATTGCTGATTATTTGTGGTATGAAAAAATACTTGCTCTGTTTCTTCTTCTTGCGGAAATTTTTATCCTGATGCACGGAATCGGATATTTTCTGGAAATTGTTCATGTTACCAGCGGTAAAAAATCACCGGTGGTGCCGGAAGACCCGTTACCCCCGCTGACATCATTCCCTCCGATTGCAATTATTGTATCCTCGTTCAAGGAACCCCTTGACGTTATTGAGGATACGTTAGTCAGCTTTTATAATCTCACTTACCCGAACAAATATATCTATTTCCTTGACGATACTCGTTATGGTCTGCCAGGTGATGACCAGTTGAAAACGCAGGATTACAGAGAAGAAATCAACAAACTTTGCCGGAGGATTGGCGTAAATCTTTTCAGGCGAAAGTGGCGTGGAGCGAAGGCAGGTATGATCAATGACTTCCTCGACTTTCTTGAAGGCAATCAGAAAGAGGGATTCGAATTCCAAAACTTCGCAGAAGACAAGCATCACGAAAAGGAAAAATACATCATCGTTTTCGATGCTGACCAAAACCCCTTTCCCAACTTTGCGGAACCTCTGGTTGCTATAATGGAGCATACTTCAAGGCTTGCCTTTATTCAAACTCCCCAGTACTACTCAAACTTTGAGACAAATCGCATTGCCCGTGCATCAGGTCTCCAGCAGGCGGTATTCTATGAATATATCTGCGAGGGTAAAAGCACTCAGGACGCCATGTTCTGTTGCGGCACCAACGTTATCTTCAGACGGGAGGCACTCATGGATGTTGGTGGATTCGACGAAACATCGGTAACGGAAGACTTTGCGACTTCTTTAAAATTCCACCTAAACGGCTGGAGATCCGCCTATCTCAACAGGGTTATGGCTTTTGGAATGGGCCCGGAAGATTTAGGCGGTTACTTTAAACAGCAATTCAGATGGGCACTTGGAACAATTGGTCTTCTCCGACAGGTTATCTCACACTTTGCGAGGCATCCGGGGAAACTTACACCCGTCAAGTGGTGGGAATATTTTCTTTCGAGCACCCATTATTTCATTGGCCCTGTTTTTCTGATTCTTGCACTCTGTCCAATCCTTTACCTCTTTACAAACGTACCCAGTTACTTTGCCAGGCCGGAAGTGTACATTTTGTTCTTTCTTCCCTATATTGCCATAACTCTTTCAACCTTTTTCTGGACTCTTAAGGAACGTAATTACACTATAAAAGATATCTTTACCGGGCAGCTCCTCATGGCTGTTACCTTCCCCGTTTATATCAAGGCTTCAATACTTGCACTGCTTGGAATAAAGGGAAGCTTTGTCATCACGCCAAAAACAGGCAGTGTAGCTCTTCCACTCAAAGATATCTGGGCTCAACTTTTTCTCATTACCGTCAGCTTCGCCGCAATTATCTGGGGTTTGAACAGGCTCTATTACGAACAGAATCCAACTGGAGCTCTGATCGTCAATATGCTATGGTGCTTGTATCACCTGATTATCTTATCGTCCGTATTTTACTTTAATATACCCGATGAAAGTGGTCAGAAATGAACACAAGACTTCTTCATAATATTACAACCATATTCATTATACTGATGCTGTTTTTGTCACTGGTCTGTCATCAGGTGCAGGCATATCAGTCATCAATGGAAGCACCTCTCTGGGGATTTGCCCTTGACGGGCACCCAATCACCCTTGAAAAATTGCAAACCGTCAAGAAAGAAACGGGATTGAATGCTTCGATCATTGTTTTTTTCCTCCAGTGGCCCTCCCAGGAAAAACAGAATACGGCGGACTTCCCCGGTGAAACTCTTGAGGCAATATATCAGGAAGGGGCCATCCCCTGCCTCACATGGGAACCCGTGTATTACGAAGGTGTTACGGAAATTACGATTTCCCACCATGCGATTATGGCCGGCCAGTATGATTCATACATTGCTGAATTCGCAAGGCAGGCAAAATCATGTGGCAGGCCCTTGATGATTCGATTTGCCCACGAGATGAATATTGAGCGCTACCACTGGGGCACGGAAAAATCCGACTACGGACATCAAAGCCCCGCTGTTTACAAAAAGATATTTCACTATGTTGTTAATATATTCAGAAATATGGATGTAAAAAATGTGCTCTGGGTCTTCTGTCCTAATGCGGAGTCTGTTCCGAATACCTCCTATGATCCGACAGCCGGCTGGAATCGTGCAGCCAATTTTTACCCGGGTGATGATTATGTCGACATAGTAGGAATAGATGGTTACAACTGGGGTACGACACAAACAATAGAAAAGGACGGCTGGAAAAGCCAGTGGAAATCTTTTGAAAATATCTTCAGGAATGTTCACGCTGAGCTGGCAACCATAGCGCCCGGCAAGCCTGTCATTATCTTTGAAACAGCAAGTGTCACTCAGGGTGGAAACAAGAGTCAATGGGTCAGGGAGGCGCTTGCAACCGCCCGGCAGTGGGGTCTACGGGGGATCGTCTGGTTTCAGGTAAAGAAAAAGTTGGATTGGCGAATCAACAGCGATAATGATATAGAATATATCGATAGCGTGAGAAACAATAGTTCTCGTTCCCATGACTGGATACGGAACCTAACGCGATGAGAAAAGAAGAATTGCTCAAGTGCATCCAGGAAAGTATAAGACGGGAAGAAAGTGCTACGAATGTTTACTTTGGACATTTAAAGGTGCTCATCTTACGAAGCGGTCTCTCCGAATCGGACATTGCGGAAGCAAGAAAAACTATCGAATTTCTCGTTAAATCCAATATCGTACACAAGAAATTCATGGAGGCCTTACTACAGAGAACCGAAGAGGACCCGAAAGATGTTTACTAAAGAGACCTTCAGTGACTATTTTCAGCAGATACTCACCATGGAAAAAGAAATGGAAAAGGGTTATCTATATGTCCTTGGCAGGATAAATCATCCGGAATACAAAGCAATTTTTGAACGTTTAGCGAATGAAGAGCGATTCCACCAATCGAAAGTTCAAGAATTAATCGATCTTTTTGAAAAATAAATCCCGTTTTGAAAGCCATCTGGGCTAGTTGACCTACAATTAACGTTATGCATGATTTATGGATAGTAGCTCTTTCGGTTTTGCTTCTGAACCTTCCGTTTGGCTTCTGGCGAGCAGGGGTTAAGAAATTTTCGCTGCCCTGGTTTCTGGCAGTGCATATTCCCGTTCCTTTGGTCGTCTGTATTCGTATTTTGGCAGGGATTGGATGGCATTTTACTACATTTCTGGTACTGATAAGCACATTTTTAATAGGACAATTCCTCGGTGGTAAAGTTCGGTACTTGCATCAAAAGGGGCTGTAGTGCCGGCGCAACATCTTCCGGTTAACTCGCCTTGACATACAATACCCATTTTTCCTTACTTCCTTAAAGCTGAGGCAAGTTCTTATAAATAATTAGGATATACTTGATTTTAAAACATAGAATATAAAGGTAAAAATTAAGCGGGTGATTATGCCTAAAACTGCATCAAGGCATACTCAAAAAGGAGAAGATTGATGATTCTTAAAGGGAGTAGAACCGAAGATGTTTTACGAAAAGCGCTTTCCAGGGAACTCCATGCGTATTTTAATTATCTGTCTTTTGGTAATGCCGCCCGTAAAGCAGGCATGGAGCAAATTGCCCAGATTTTTTTTCAGATCGCGAAAAACGAAATGGAACATGCTGAGCAAGAACTGGCGTTCATCGGCAGCGTCGATGACGTGAAAGAAAATTTGCGGGCCGCTATTTCGGCTGAATATTCAGAGGCAACAAAGTATTATCCGGAAGCAGCAGAGATTGCGGAAAAGGAAGGCTTCACCGAAATCGCAGCATTCTTTCGTAAAATGAGCGGGGTAGAAAAAAAGCACGGGGAGCAACTGGCCGAGCTTGCCGATGCCCTGGATGCCGGTGCGGAGTTACAGGGCAGGACCGTCGGTCACTCCGAAGTAAACATGGCGCAATGGATGTTGCCAGATCAGGCCAACCCTGCCGGATATGTTCATGGCGGTGAGTTAATGAAATTAATGGATAATGCCGCCTACATAGTTGGAGTTCGCCACTGTAATTCAAATGTAGTTACGGCAATGGTCGATGACCTTCATTTTTTGAAACCTGTTCGTGTCGGAGATTTGGCATTAATTCATGGTAAAGTTGTTTTTATCAGTCACTCCTCCATCAGGGTTAAAGTGGAAATTGAGCGTGAGGATCCTATCGCCGGGACAAAAGAAAAGGCATTAACCGCTTATTACATTATGGTGGCATTAGATCCTGAGGGAAAACCCATGGAGGTTCCTCCTCTGATTATTTTTACTGAAGAAGAGCAAGAGCTTTATACTGAGGCGCTTCAAAAGTATCAGGCCAGAAAAGAGGTATTTAAGAAATAAGATGACAGTGATGACGATACCTGTTTTTACAAGCTTTCTTAAGCCCTGCCTCCGACAGTTTCACCATAACAAACATAGTGAGGTGAAAATGCATAATACGAAATCCCATACCCGTTTGATTCATGAAAAAAGCCCATCCCTGCTTCAGCATGCAACCAACCCCGTTGACTGGTATCCCTGGGAAAACGAGGCGTTTGAGAAAGCGGAGAAAGAGAATAAACCGGCTTTCCTCTCCATAGGATATTCAACCTGCCACTGGTGCCATGTAATGGCTCACGAGTCATTTGAAGACTCCGATGTTGCTCACCTATGGATTAAAGCGTAAATATCATGTAAGGAAAGGATGCTTTCCATATTTTGTGTCGTAGAAAGGCGGTAATGTGCCATGGACGTTCTTTCAACATTATTTGATTCGGAAACATTCAAATGGATTGTTCTTCCACTTCTCATTTTCAGTGCCCGCATTATTGATGTGACCCTTGGAACGATTCGTATTATTTATATTTCAAGGGGCATGAAATATCTGGCTCCGCTGTTTGGATTCTTTGAAATTCTAATCTGGCTTCTTGCCATCGGTCAGATTATGCAAAATTTAAACAACATTCTCTATTACATCGCATATGCAAGCGGTTTTGCTGCAGGAAATTTTGTCGGGATATATATTGAGGAAATGATGGCTGTGGGTTCCGTAATGGTTCGGATCATTACTCAGAAAGACGCAACCGAATTGATGCGTTTTTTAAGATCACAAGGGTACGGCATAACAAGCATCGACGCAACGGGTGCCACGGGTCCGGTGAAGATTATATTTATCGCCATAAAACGGAAGAATCTTGGAGATGTTGTTCGCCATGTCCAGAGATTCAATCCGAAAGCATTTTACTCTGTAGAGGATGTCAGATTGGCAAAAAAGGGAATATTTCCGACACCGAAAAGTGTGGGCAGGCTTAATCTCGCAGGATTGCTCAGATTAAGGCGAAAAGGAAAGTAAGAATCGACACGTTAAAACACATCGATGAACAAGGAAGGTGAAATCATGAAAAAAGTATATCCTTACGGTCAGGGAATTGTAAAATGGGTCTCCACGGATTGGCTGGATGAACATTTATATGATAAAAATATAATGGTACTTGACGTACAACCGGACGTTCACGATTACTTTCAAGAGCATATACCCGGAGCTGTATATATGAATCAGGGAATACACCGTGTGCCCTTAAAGGGTTTGCCTGCCCGTTATGCACCGCCTGAGGCTGTTCAGCATTACTTTAGACGGGGAGGTCTGAAGCCGGACGTACTCGTTGTCGTCTATACGGGTATCGGTGCCTTCAAGGGGTGGGGTGACGGGCTGGAACAAACAATGAAAGCATACAGTCTTGCCCGTTTCGGTCATAAGAATGTCTATATTCTTGATGGCGGTCTTGAAAAATGGAAAGAAGAAGGCAAGTCGCTCACGCAGGTTTTTCCCGTGGTGGAGGAAACCGATTTCACCGCTGAAGTGCAAGAACAATATTTTGTAGAGTATGAAGAATTCAAGACTGTTAAAGATCGGAAAAATGTCATCCTTCTGGACGCACGTCCGCCCGAGATCTACGAAGGGCAGGGACCCTGGATTAAACCGGGTCATATACCGGGCGCGATAAATCTGCCGTGGAAAAAGCTGATGGATGAAGACAACACTCGTCTTCTCAAGCCGGATGAACAAATACGGGAAATACTCGATGACCATGGTGTGAGCCCTGGTAAAACGGTCATATGTTCTTGTGGCACCGGTCGGGAGGCAACCAATGAATTCCTCCTGCTCAAATGGTATCTCGGTTACCCGAATGTTACGATCTATGAGGGAAGTTTTACCGAATGGTCTTCATATCCTGCAAATCCCACGGTGATTGGGAAAAATCCCCGATAGGCAAGGAAATGAAATAACACCTTTATAAAAGATTTACTATTATAGCAAGGAGGTCGAAATGTTATTTGAACGGATAGAATCAAAAGGACTGGCGCATTATTCATATCTCATTGGTGACAGAAACGAAGCTGTTGTAATCGATCCCCGGCGTGATTGCGACATCTACGTTGATAAGGCTTCCAGGGAAGGTTATCGCATAACTCATATTCTGGAAACACATCGCAATGAGGATTATGTTGTCGGGTCTACGGAACTGGCCTCGCGCACAGGTGCTGAAATCTGGCATGCCGATGAACAGCTGGACTATCGCTATGGAAAACCTGCAAAAGACGGACAGACATGGAAAATCGGAAATCGCAAGCTTGAGGCTATACACTCGCCCGGACATACTCCGGGAAGCATGAGTTACCTTTTATATGATCATGGTGACGCACCCTGGATGGTCTTTACTGGAGACACACTTTTTGCGGGCGATATCGGCAGGGTGGATCTCGTGGGAGTGGACAGAAAGGAAGAAATGGCCGGGCTGCTTTATGACACCCTCTTTAATAAACTTCTTACACTGGGTGATTATATCATAGTTTGTCCCGGCCACGGCGCAGGTTCCGTCTGTGCCGCTGACATCGCTGATCGAACATTGACGACTATCGGATTGGAGCGAAGGCTCAACCCTAAACTTCAGTATACCCATAGAGATGATTTTATCGCCAATGTTGCCAAAGAACTGGAGCGCCCTCCTTACTTCAGACGGATGGAAAAATTAAATGTTGAAGGTGCGCCACTTCTGGGAACACTTCCCATCCCCACTCCTTTGTCGGCGAGTGAGTTTGCGGAAAAATCCGAAAACGGAATTGTTCTTGATACAAGAATGGAAGTAGGTTTCGGTGCCGCACATATACCGAACTCCCTTTCTATCTGGCTTGAGGGATTGCCCAGTTTTGGCGGGTGGTTTCTTTCTTACGATATGCCTCTTCTACTTGTAAATGAAACGAATGATCCTCTACAGGCAGTTCGCTACCTGATCCGACTGGGATATGATAATCTCGCCGGGTACCTTTCAGGAAGTATGCTGTCGTGGCATACAGCAGGAAAGGAGAGCAATTCCATTCAGACATTAGCTGTAGAAGCATTGGGCTGCCACCTCGATGAAAAAGGACCTGCCTGGATTTTAGATGTGCGAAGTGAAGATGAAATAAAGAACTCCGGGGCACTGCCTCACACTCATAATATTCACATTACGCAGCTTCCGCTCCGTATGGACGAAGTACCGAAAGATCATCCGGTCTATATATTCTGTGGAAGCGGATTGAGATCTATGATCGCTGCGAGCCTGCTTCAGAGGCAGGGATGGGACAATCTGATTGTCGTACTCGGAGGACTGGCCGGCTGGAAGTCCGATACCTGTCCCGTTATCCGGTAGGAGGTGACGTATCGAGACCTTTGAAAAATGTTCAATTTCGTTCAAGTTCAAGAAAGTTCTTATCAGAACAGAGGAACTCGTCTTTATTCCACCTTTGAGATCCGGCACATAAAACTTCGGCCCGATGGCGTACCGATGATCGGGTTGCGCCGGTCATCGTCGGTCAGGCGATTCAGGCTGTAATCCGGATTCAGATCACCCCAGCCCCAGGCGATTCGGATCGAGCCCGGATGAACGACTTCGGAAATTTTGGCCGGCATCACAATCCGGCCCCGAGGCGTCTCCACCCTGACCTTGTCGCCATCGGCAAGCCCGTAAGTTTTCGCGTCACCCCGATGGATATCGATGGCACAACCTTTCTGGTTCAAGGACAGCGATGGAATCCGGTGAAACTGGGAATGGGTAAAGCGGTTGTCGCGGGCCCCGCTGATGCCCAGGACCGGGTACCGGTCCTGCTGATCGCTAAAGCTGATCGGTTCCGCCAGAAAGCCATCGGCGTAAGGTACCGGTACAAATCCGTTTGCCTTGAGCTTGTCGGAATAAAATTCCACTTTCCCCGTGGGAGTGCTGAATCCATTGTTTTTGTACTTTTCAAACTGCATGTCTGCGGCCCGAACACCGGCGGTACTTTCCCGCAGCATCTTCACCGTGATACCGGCCGGTTCCAGTTGGTAATTGATCGCTTCCTCTACAGTCCGCCAGGGGAACTCTTTCCCCAACCCGATTCTGCGGCCCAGTTCAAAAACGATTTTCCAGTCCGGCCAGCTCTCCGCCAGTGGCTCAATGACCTGTTTCTGAATACGGACCAGACTGTTGCGCAGGTAGGCACGATTGAGCTGGGTCTTTTCAAAACAGCTGCTGGCGGGCAGTACCACATCGGCCATTCGGGCAGTTTGCGTCATGAACATATCGATGACAACCAGAAATTCAAGTTTTTCCAGCGCACGCGTCACCCGGCTGGCATCCATCAGCGACACGACCGGATTGCCGGACTGCGACACAAGCATCCTGACCGGATACGGTTTTTCATCCAGGATCGCGTCCACGACGCAGGATTGCACGTGATTGCCCCAGGTTGCGTTAAATCCGTTGAACAGCGGGTAATCGCCGGTAACGGGCCTTACCCCGCTGGGCAGACGGTCTTTGAGCTGAATATTGCGGGCCGGCACCGGCTGTGGGAGGAAGTCGCCGCCCTTGACATCCAGATTGCCGGTCAGGGCCCTTAGCATACAGACCGCGCGGGTCGCATCGAACGTATCCAGCTGCATGTCCAGACCGTTGCCGTCGACAATACAGGCGGGTCGGGTCGTCGCGTATACCCGGGCCGCCTCTTTAACCGCTTCCGGATCCAGCCAAATATCTTTGGCGATCTTTTCGGCCGGAAACTTTTCCGCCGACTGCTTCAACTGTTCGAAGCCGACAGTCCATTTGTCGACAAAATCCGCGTCGTATCGTTTTTGCGATATGATTTCATGAATCATGGCCATGGCCAGCAGGCCGTCATGGGCCGGTTTGATCTGCAGCCAGATATCGGCATTGGCGGCCAGGTAGGTTTTGATCGGGTCGACCACAATGAGCTTGGCGCCGTTTTGTTTGTCATGCAGAATCCCTTCGGCAGCGGCCGGATTGGTATCCCGGTCGTTCTTGCCCCAGACCAGGATACAGCGGGCGCTTTGCAGCAGCGGGACGGTCATGGCGCCGCAGGTAATCGTATGGGCAAATTCACGCCCCACGTGACACACCGAACCGTTTCCGATGGCATTGGGCGAACCGAAGGCGTTCATCAGGCGATTGACATAATCCCAGGGGGCACCCCAGTCTGCTGCCATCCCTCTGAGCCAGCAGACGGATTGGGCGCCGCTTTCCTTTTTAAAGTAATGAAGCCGTTCGGCAATTCTGTCGAGCGCTTCGTCCCAGGACGCTTCCTGAAAGTTCCCGGCATCGTCTTTTATCAGCGGTTTTTTCAACCGCTCAGGTGAATAAACGATATCGGCCACCGCTTTTAATTTCGGGCAGATCAGTTGTTTGTCGTCAGGCAAAAACGATTTTCTTTTTGCGGAAATCAACCGGTTATTTTCGATTTCGGCTTCAATCGGGCAGCAAGAGGAACAAAAACGGCAGATGGTATCTGTTATCATCGGGTTTATCTCCTGTGGCTTTGTTGAATTGAACAGCGAGCGCATTCCCCGCTGCTTGCGGCGGGGTAAGCGAGCAAATACAAAACAAATATTTTCCTTAACAATAGGAGCTTCCCCGCAACTTGTTGCGGGGAGCTTCAACTACCTGCTGGCTTTTACATAACAGCTGCGGATTTGTTCAAAGTGGTTCGCGTGGGTACGGATCTTCCACCATACCTGACCGTGCGACTTTATGTCCCATCTGGGCGGCAGCCGGTTCTGGTCGCCGTTCAAAAGGGCCATGACATTGTCAAGACCTTTGCCGGTATAAGGGCCGCTGGTCTTGCCGCCCAGCCAGTCCGCTTCACCGGCGGCCTCCTCGGACCATGAAAAGGGATCGGACAGAAGAAACTGAGCCCCCTCCTTGCGGGTCACCCGGTTCATTTCCTCAAGATGCAGGATGGGTCGGAGTACTTTATCGACCAGGTTCAAAGAGGACAGCGACGTGACACTGTCAGCCCGAAAGGGCAGCGCTAAGGCATCGGCGACGATAAATTCCACCTTTTCGCTGTCCCATTCCGGCGGTAATGACAAGGTGACGTCTCTGGTAATATTTCCCTCCTGTTTTAGCGCCACCGTCATTTCACGGTGCTTCATCAATTCCCTGGCCGTTCGAATAAAGGCCTGCGAGTTGTCGAGACCAACAGCGAGATCACTTTTTTGACCCATTTCGAAGGTAAATCTTCCCACCGCGGCCCCCGCGTCGATAGCGACTCCGTCATGGGGCTGCATCAGATCCGCCCACCGGCGATATGCGTCTGAAGCGTTTTCATCGTTTAAAATATCCGCGTAATGGCTCCACAGATAAGAGGATACCACCGGCGCGGTTTCATATTTGTTTTCGGACGAAACCCTGCCGAAAGACGCGTTCGGGTCCAGATTGGCGACCCCGTTTTCGATGGGATAGACCTTGCGGCATTGCGGGCAAGTCAATTCCCCTGCGAGAATGTCTCCCCCTGAGGTCTCTTTGATGGTTTCTTTCAATTGATTTTCATCCGGCCGGCAGGCCGGACAGATCAGCAAATCCAAAAGGGCTTTCTTCATTTATGCCTCCCTGATACGGCTTATTTTTCAAAGCTATGACGGGCCGTCGGTGTAAACAACCCCTGCGTGAAACAGTTGGCATTGGCTTTACTGTATAGCGGGAAACAACGAGAAAAGGGCATGTCCTGGCTCCCTGCACTTCACCGCCGTACATGGCAGACAGGAAGTTTTTCCTGTATAAAGTGTTTTTTACCAAAGAACAAAAGTAAAATCAACTGCCAAGGCTTTCCCCTGTCGATCGAAATTGCCACAATGTAGCGCTTTCTTTCGCAAATGCGCGCCGCTTCTACGGTCAGGAAAATGCCCGTCGACACGGATAGCGGAAAAGGAAGTTCTTATCAGTTATGTTGTCAGTATAGTTATGTTGTGAGTATAATTCCCATATAATTCCATTTCCTTCCGAAAGATTAAAAAAATCCTTTTAATTCTTCTAATTCTCTTTTATTTTTTTGCTTCCCTTGCTATCTTACTATTATGGTGGAAAGACGATAGCCATATGATCAAGTGGCTTGACTTCCGCACCATTGAAAAATCCCTATTATTCAGTGCCTCAGGCATAAGGAGGGAAAAAATAATGGAACCAGGTTGCCTGAGAAACAGAAACTCCCTTTATCTGATCGTGTGGCCTTTAAGGCTTTATTGTCCGCTGGAGGCTTAACAGCAGACGTGCTTAGCCGATAAATAATTATGTTGTGAGTAAATTTTGAATTATGTTGTGAGTCCTTATAACGTATTGTTATTAAATCAAATATCCATTTCCATGCTCTTGGTGAATATTCCAATATATTTCAGGTGGATAGATGAGCTCGCAACATAATAGCAGGTATCAGATTTTTAAAACCAGCACTCGGGCACTCAGGCTTTCTATGCCCAAAATCCCAACATTTCAGGCGGTTTGGAGAAAAATATCTTCTTGACAATACGACCGGTATCCGGTACCTAAATCCAAGTCATCGGTCGTCGCAGTATGATTGCTCCTTGATATCAAGCTCTACTGCATATTTGGGATGCTTCCCGCTACGACACACAACTTCAAATTATCCCCTTGCTCCGAGATCAAAAAGGGAATTCTTGTTCTTAAAGAATGATGTGCGCAGTGAACAATTGCAGGCATACACATTAGCAATCCTTAATTCATTTTGTCTGAATTATATCATGAGATTCATGGTGAGGCTGCATTTGTCCCAGCATATTATGGAAATAACCCTTTTTTAGATGCTCTGCAGTGAATGGTACTTATAAATCGTTGGCGGCACGAACTGCGTGATTGGTTGCAACCCAAAAACCGCTTGAGGAGTTTTGGAGAACCTGCGTTACTAATGACTGGAAAAGCCCCTTCTTCTGGTATCCCGAGTCTGTTCCTATAGACAACTATGGCCCGAGCCACGAACAGGAAATCCGACGCCGGTTACGGGACGAAGCCAGAACGCTGACTCCCGAGTGGGGCCCGCATTGCAGCGTGCACGACCGGCTTGGGGAAATTTTGAGTAATTAATAGGAGAATCCGAATGATGCATATCAATACTAAAAAAATCCAAGAAAGATTCAAGAAAGCGCAGGACAGTCTCGTTCTCCAATCGGCTGATCTGTCATTGGAAACAATGGCGGAGATGATAGCGAAGGGAGCTATTGAAATAGATCCAAAATATCAAAGGCGTGAACGTTGGAGCAGAGAAAAACAATCGGCCTTGATTGAGTCGTTCATTCTGAACGTACCTATACCTCCTATATATCTGGCGGAAGATGATTATGGGAACTACTCAGTTATTGATGGCAAACAGAGACTGACAGCCATATATCTATTTATGAAAGATAAGATGAGACTTCAGTCCCTTGATAATTTCAAAGAAATGGAGGGAGCAACATTTGAAGACCTTCCTAGCTCTATTCAGAATGCTCTAAATATTCGGCCTTATGTCCGTGTCGTTACTCTATTGAAACAATCCGATCCCAATATCAAATACGAGGTATTCACACGTTTGAATACTGGTGGGGAACCACTCATACCACAGGAAATTCGCAACGTGGCATATAGGGGCCCAGTTAACGATCTCGTTTACAGCCTTGCCGAAAACGATTTTCTAAAAAAACAGCTTAAGATTAAAGATAATCGCTCGAAACCATATCGAATGATGATGGACGCTGAGTACGTGCTACGTTTTTTTACGTTGCAGGAACGATGGAGAGATTTTTCGGGAAATATGCGTGTCTCGATGGATGTTTTCATGAAAGAACATCAGCACAAAAACAAAGATTTTGTGGATAATTTGCACAAACAATTCGACACTTCAATTAAATGTTGTAAAGCTGTATGGGGGGACAATGCCTTTAAACGGTACACGAATGGTCAGTGGCGCAATCTGGTACTGGCAGGAATGTACGATGCCCAGATGCTTGGAGTATCAATGCTCGGAAACGTTGAACGTAAGCGGGCCATCCAGAACAAAGAAAATATTATTGCCAAGACAGTCGATCTGTTGAAAAACGATGAACAATTTGAGAATTCTGTACGGCAATTCACATCGAATCCAGAGCGAGTTCGATACAGAATTGATACTATGGTTAAAGCATTGAAATCGGTTTAGAATATATGAATGCACAAAATGAATTTCTCAAAGGGATGCATGGGTTTCGTTTGGCGCGACAACATAAAGATCTAATTGAGAGGACGCCATCCGAAAAAGATCATAACCTTCGTTCAAAGGCTTTAAGGAACGGCATTGCAATCATTGGGTTCTCTATTCTCGAACATTTTGTTCAAGTAAGCCGCTGACGCGGCAGAATTGACGCCTTCAACCCCATCTTTTTTAAGCTTGCCTGAAAGCGCGATACTTCTCTGACTTTCCCCTCTGCAAACTTTCTCCTTTACAACTGCCATA
>Ga0265594_1001117_pt1 | contig 21242 bp, 16 predicted proteins | sample saktaG_11_FD_190147 | JGI IMG/M metagenome (GOLD analysis project Ga0265594, IMG submission 190147) | Saline water microbial communities from Sakinaw Lake, British Columbia, Canada - sak_2011_5_24_80m | ecosystem: Environmental > Aquatic > Non-marine Saline and Alkaline > Saline ... | reverse complement strand
TCGCCCTCGTCCTCGTCTGTTCAGCATTCATCCTAATGTTCAAGGATGAGAAAGGGGATGCCGTATTATACTTCAATGCCGAATCAGATCTGCCGGACCCGCTTCTCGGCCTAAAGGAAGGCATTGGCTTAAACACCACTCCCGTACACAAACTCAATCTAAACGAAACCTACTCAATAATCTTCTCCATATACTCCCCGGATCGGAAGCCTTTCACCTACAAATATCTCGTACGCTCCAGCCTCATCAATAAAACAGATGAGATAACTCTCCAACCAAAAGAAATAAAGACTATACGCCTTGAAGTCACCCCTCATGAACACAACAAATGGATTCTCAATTCAACCTACTTTGGGGAATCAGAGAATACATTAGACATAACAGAAAATTCCTGGCTAGCCGAGAGAAGGGACTTCGACGTGCTCGTTCGAAAAGAGGGTCTTCCCACAATACTTGAGGAGAGTTATCACTTACCCATCTCCTCATCGCTGACCCACTTCGGCGAGATATACCACATGAATATCACACTAGATGAGTTGCGGGAAAAGTCATTTCAAAAAGAGGTTACGTCGGAAGTTGAGAACTTATTCGACAAGACAGTAAGCGAGAATAAAATCCAGTTAAGAGTTGAAGGGAATAAAATACGAATTAAAGTATCTACAACCACCCGACAATACATCTCAGAAACGAACGACTTCACCGTGAAATTAATACAATATTCTCCAGCAAAAAAGAAAGTCAGAGTTGATACTGAAACAGATATCGAATCCATCCAGCAGATAAGCTTTCTATATAAAATCAAATAAAATATTCTCTCATGGATAATGAAGACCTGTCTCGTTCAATCATTATTGCATGCGTTATCGGCGGAATCCTAGTTCTTGGCATCAACGCATCTCTCAGATACAAAATCGCGAAAGACGAGCAATTCAGTGAATTGTATGTTCGAACCGAGGAATCCATCCCACATGCGATAAGAATAAACAACTCGCACAATATTTCCTATTACATATCAAACCAGAAGGATTACGAAGCAGTATATGTGTATGAGATAGACTCATATATTTCTAATTCCAGCCAGACGATAAGGGTCGCGCCCGGAGACCAGGTCCGCTTTGATCTAACATTGACTGCAAAGGATAGGCAATGGGATATCAATCTGAGCTTGGATTCACTCAGTATTCACAATTTAGATGTTACCCGTCAAGCATTCATATCAGAGCAAGGTCTCGTTTCCTTTGTAATAGATAACAAGTCTCTAGGGCAATACAAGCCGTTCACATTCAACCTCCCCCATTTCGGGGGAATATATCACACGAACCTATCCATCGAAGAATTAAGAAAGCAACCCTTCGAAATTGATGTAACCAATAATATTACAGACGGCAAAATGAAGCTTACCTCAAAGCAGCATGTCAGCATCAAATCGGTAAACGGCTCACTAATTGCTGAAAACAACCATACTCAAACGCAATTCACAACTCTTCGACGGTCATTTATCGTAAAATTATTCGAGGTAAATGCCTCATCATCAGATATCATTGAAGTTCACCTTTGGTATGAGGTTACGGGATGAGAAATAATTTATTGGTTCTTGGAGCCATACTCCTTATGACTGTGCTAATCCGTGTTCCCTTCACAACCCACGAGATTGGATACGATTCATTTCGGACGCATTGGATGGCGCAATCCATCTCCAGCGAGGGAACCGCAAAGTGGCTGGTTCACCCCGCCTCCCACTTCGGATTATACCCTTATTCATACCCGTCATTCCTACCATATATCCTGGTGATTCTATCAACGGTGCTGGGCATCACCCTCGAGACTGCGATATTGGTGTTTTCCTGGTTTCTCGGGTTTTCGGGGGTCTTGTTCATGTTCATATTTGCCAGAACTATCTCTTCACGCATAGAGGTGGCGTACCTCTCAGCATTTGTATTCGCAGCCTCTCCGATATTTCTGGCTTTTACGGTATGGTCTGCGTCAACTCGCAATCTTTTCATTGTATTGATTCCCCTGCTCCTTTATCTGATACTAAGATTTTACAATACACGAAATACCATCTATCTAGGGCTTTCCCTCCTTTTTTTCCTGATTGAGGCTCTAACACATCGATTATTCATAACTCTGATACTCTTTATCATAGTCCCCTTCATCTTGTCAATGATATACTGGCGGTTTCGAAGCAAACCATACCTACAATTCCTGGAAAAAAAATTAATGCTAATCATTCCCGCGGCATTCATCCTACTTTTCCTCGCACAATTTTCACGCATCCCCTTCTATTGCAACCTACAACACAATTACCTCGATGGATTCTTATTCGATGCCGGAACCCATCAAGACTATCTTGGATGCAACCTTAACCGGACCGTGTTGTTTATCAACTTGATACTAGACTATGTCTCCCGAAACGGCCTCCCTTTTTTGTTTGCTCCATTATGCCTGCTTTCATGGTTGATTCTATTCAAAAAAGGAACCTATCGTTTTTGGCATCTATGGCTTGTAACCTCGCTTATAATGGGGACCGCGCTTTCAATGCTTGGGACTTACACGACACTTTTGTTTCTGCCTGTTTTTTCATTCATCTCAGCTCAAGGGCTCTATATATCATATACCCTTATTTCAAGGACGAGAATGCCGGTTATGACTCTGCTAACATTGTTTCTCATAGCATCACTTGGTTTTACTGAGCTTATGAACATCCACTGGCTTATGAAAATAGAGCCGCTTTCAGAAAATCGCAAGTGGATGAATGCTGGTACCGTCGCCGCAGGGGAGTATCTAAAAACCATTCCTGAACAAGGAATCCTTTCGGTGGACCGCAGAATAGGAATGCAGGTTCGGGCTGTAACCGATTATCGAGTCCTACCTTACACTGATTTTCTAATGGAATTATGGGTGTTCGATCATATAGATCCAACTCTTCAATCAGCAGATTTCGAGTTGACCCCCTCCATGAATACAAACTACTTTTGGGCGCTACAATCGCCAGTTAATCCAAAAAACGATTGGGCGAGACTAGTTCAGTCCAATATTGAGGGGGGTGACTCCCTAGAAATAATCTCCCGCTACGATATCGGCTATGTCCTTGCGAATGAAAAAGTAGATTATATGCCTTACTATCCGCGTTGGGAATTCTATAAAGACGTCTTTAATTCAAGCAATAAAATCTATGACAACAGCCGGGAGGGCATCTGGGAGCTATCACCTCAAACTTGACACAAACGATTATGAAACGAAATTACACTATTGTGATTGTTTTTTCTATTGCTTTCCTCTTTCGAGCATACTTCATTCATTTATTTCTCCTTGAGAATACCGCAACTGAAATACTGACTTTTTTCCCGGACTCAACCCGTTACCTTGAAGCGGCATATTACCTGCTTGGTTGGGAGACTAGTGAGAAAGCAATTATGTTTAGCGGTCCTGGATATCCTTTATTTCTCGCAATAAATCTTGCTTTATTCGGATTTACCGCGTGGCCCATACTTGGCATTCAAATCATTCTTAGTTGTTGCACTGCAGTATTCATCGTCTTAATAACCAAAAGCCTTTTTAATAACCTCGAGTTTGGCCATTATCTAGCCGGTATTTTATCAGCAATATCTTTGACGTCGATTTCACTTAGTGGAGTTGTGTTGACTGAAACACTTTTCATCTTCACTTTTTCGGCCCTTTTATATTGTTTAATTCGCGGACTATCAACCGGAATGAGAGTGTGGTTTCTGATTTCTGGAATTCTCTCCGGGTATTGTATTCTCACACGTCCCATGTTCCAATACTGGCCGATTTTCATAATCGCATGGATTATCATAACTCCCTCGAAAAGATTTCACGGTTCGAAAAAAAGGTTGTTTTTCCACCTACTCTTGTTTTTATCAGTCTCCAGTATTGTCATCTCACCCTGGATTATCCGAAATTATTCCAACCATGGAGTATTCACTTTATCCTCTGGAGGTGTCTCTACTGCACGGTATTATTGGACTGCGAAAGCGCTATCAGAATTGACGCCAAATTCTACAATCTCAAGTGTGAGAAAAGAGTTATGGGGTATTGAAAACCTTACTTGGAGGAATCAAAAAAGCGATGTGAAAGAAGAGATTGATTCACATAAAAAAGTGATTAAAGACACATTTATTCAGTATCCACTTCTTATGATTCGCGCCTACGTAACCTCTGTGAGAATCAATATCCTGGAACGTAACAGAATGCACGTACCTCAAATTCAGGCCTTAAAACCTTTTTGGATTAAGCTTGTTCCTTATCAAACATTATGGTCGAAAGTGGTTGCTATATCATCTATTTTTGGATTATTCTTGGTTTTAAGGAAAAGAGGCTTTGGTTTGGAATTCTCGGTTCTCACATCAACATACCTTTACTTCGCTCTTATGTCTGGGTTTGCCTTCCACAAAGGAAACCGCATCATTTTTCCAGCTCATGTATCCTGGATGCCGCTTTTCGGGTGGCTGATAGAAAAATTTGTTTACCGGCCTCTAAGCTGCTTGCACTCTAATTTTTTTAAATGAGATATGAGCAATAAGTGAGAGGGTTATAAGTGTCGCAACATACCCTACACCTAGTCCAGTAAGGCCGTATTGTATGCCAAGTGAATAAGCGATAACTGAAAAGATTATCCCCACCAGATTTATTCGAAGCAAATCCTTCACTCTCCCAAGGCCCTGTAGGATACCGCTTATTATTGCGTAGTAGGCGTGAAATGGAAGTGCGATAAATACAATGTGAAAAATGTTTAGTGAAGGAGCGTACTTTTCTCCAAGTATTTTTGTAATAGCATATGTATCAACTCCAAAGTAGAAGCTGGTGTAAGCGATGGTCATAAATATTAAGGATATGATTCCGAATTCAATGAGGTTAATATTAAACTTCTTTTTTTGTGCTCGATTTTTTGAAACCAATGGGATGAGTGCTGCCGGGATATTCGAAAGTGCCATAAGAAACACTGAGTAAAGTAATAGTGCCATGTCAAATAGGGCAACGTCTGCCATATTGTCGAATGACAAGATTAGTCGGGGTAGAAGTGCTATTCCGACGTAGGCGAATTCTGCAATCACAAGAAATCCTGTAAACGCGTATATCTTACGTAAAAGAGTTTTGCTCACCCTTAATGCACTTTTTCGGATAAGGCTTAAAGAGTATTTAAGGTTTAAAATTCCTGGTGCAATGTTGCTTAGGAAAAACGCGTATAATCCTGCTGTAAGTCCTTGTACGCCAAGCGCATAAAAGATGATTATGAATATTAGAAGTCGGCTAAGTCCCTTAAGCGAAGAGAAGAAGGCGCTTTCCCTTATCTTTTCAAAACCCCGTGCAAAACCGTTTGTGTGATGGTATACCGAGAAAAAAAGTATCGATACGAATGAGAGTAGGCCTATCTCAAGGTTTAATAGTCCGTAATAGTTAAGAGTTGCGATAAAGACGAGTGTTGCGAAAATCGAGGTTGGCAGTATGGCTACAAGGCCAGTGTAAAACAAGACTGGCAATTGTTTTTTCTTGCTTATCCGAAATTCACTCGCGTATTTTGACATTGCAGCAGCAATATCGATGTGGGCGAGAATCGAAATGTTGGTAAAAAGACTTACGACTAGTGCAAGCCGCCCATAGTCTTCAAGGGTGAACGCTTGGGCACACAAGAGCCTGTATACAATTACAAATACCCTAGATAGTATCGTCCCAAGTGATAGTAGTATGGTATACTTGATGAAATCCTTCTTCATCGCTATTTTGTCATGTACTTTGTAATCTCTTCCCCAAGAAGCCTTATCTCATCATCTGGCATGGACGGGTACATTGGGAGAGTTAAAACTTTTTCCGAAAGCTCTTCAGTAAGGGGAAGGTCACCTTTCTTGTAACCGTAAGTATCCCTGTAGAGTGTTTTTAAGTGGAGGGGATCGAAATACACCCTACTCATAATGCCCTGTGCTGTTAAGTATTGTTGAAGTCCGTTTCTAACTTCTTCATTAGGAAGTTGGATTGTGTACATCTGATACACGTGGAAGTGATCTTGCGGAGGTGATGGAATCATAACATCTGGAACCTTAGATAACGCCTCATTTATCTTGGAAGCTACAGATCGTCGCATTTCAATGTTCTCATCGATTTTTTTTAGCTGGGATAAACCTAATGCCGCGCTCATAGTGGGCATACGGTAATTGTAGCCGACTTGAATGTAGTCCATCTCCTCTATGGTTGAAAAGTAGTCCTGGTTTTTCTCAAACCGGCCGTGAGATCGAATAAGACGCATCTTTTCGTAGACTTTCTCCGAGTCGGTCACAACAAAACCTCCTTCACCGGTCGTAATAACCTTATTCTGGCATAGCGAGAACATAGCGGAGTCGCCGAAACAGCCTACATTTTCCTCCCCGATTTTCGCGCCCAATGATTCTGCAGCATCCTCAATAAGAAGTATGTCGTGATCTGAAGCAATCTCAGATAATGCCTTACTGTCTCTAGCCGGCCCTCCACCGAAATGAATTGGCATAATAGCCTTAGTCTTCTTCGTAATCCTTTCGGTTACATCATCTGCAATAAGGCCGTAGGTTTCTCCCTCAGTCTCAGCGAAAACGGGAGTTCCACCAGCTAATACTACTGCATTAGCTGTTGTGATAAAAGTAAACGAGGGGACGATAACCTCTTTTCCCTCAACATCATGTGCAAGAAGTAATGCATGTAACGCAGATGTCCCTGAATTGAATGTGACGGCATACTTACACCCAACATAAGCTGCTAATTTTTCCTCGAATTCCACAATTTCAGGGCCTGTCGCCCAAAACGTCCCTCTTCGGATAACCTTTGAAACTGCTTCAACGTCAGACTCATCCCAGTAGATTTTAAAAAGTGGTATCTTCCAACTCATTTATTCTCCTTTACAACTTTCGCAGGTACGCCATAAGCCACGACATTATCTGGTAAATCCTTAGTAACAAAACTAAAAGCCCCCACAACAGTGTTTTCACCAACCGTTACTCCCGGCATAACAATACTATGAGACCCGATTTTACAATTCTTTTTAAGGACTACTGGCCCTTCCTTGTTATCTATCGTGGAAATAGAGTAGATGCTACAGTGTGAACCGATTTGCACAAAATCCTCTATTGTCACACCTGCTTTGGCGTTTATGTAAGTAAAAGCGCCAATATCTGTTTTAAAACCTAGTTTTAGCTTACTGGTGTTTTGAACGAGAAAATTATATTTTGTGAGCTTGCAGTCTTCAATTGTGGGATAATCCCACTTCTTAAACCGGTCTTCTTGGTTCGCCATAATCTAATAAACTCATTCTCCGCCTGGGAGGTAGTTGTAATATTTTCTTTGTCCGGATTCTAATCTTTTATCTATCTGTTTGATTTTCGAACAACTTGATTATTTATGATTTCCCTATTGCGGAAAAACTTCTTTATTTCCTCTTGGTTTATATGATCAGAATTATTTGAATTGAACCCTACGATTTTTTTATCATCTATAACCTCACCCTTTAAGGATGATATATCAACTTCAGGAACCTTGAGGATGAAAAGATCACCTTGTTTTTCCACGAATGGGGCTTCTTCTCCCGTAAATAGACTTTCATGTAATTTTTCCCCAGGTCGTATGCCGATGGCCTCAATCTTGATTTTTTCAGGGTCATACCCATATCTTGGAGCTAACTCCTCCACCATAGTCTTCGCCAAATCTATAATCTTCAAGCTTTTCATATTCAGGATGAAGATTTCTCCACCTTGAGTTTTTTCAGCAGCTTCTAAAACGAGATTAACTGCCTCGGACATAGACATAAAAAAACGGGTCATATGCTTTGAAGTAATCGTTACTGTTGAACCCTCCTTAATTTGTTTCTCAAATATGGGGATTACTGAGCCATCTGATTCCAAGACATTTCCAAATCTCACAGAACAAAATAGGGGTTTCTTATAGTCTCGGCTAGCATTCAATACGATTTTTTCACTCAGGAGCTTAGTAGCTCCCATTGTGTTTATTGGATGGACAGCCTTATCAGTGCTAATGGATATGAATCGTTCAACTTCCTCCTCAATAGAAGCAGAAACTACATTTTGTGTTCCGATAACATTGGTATTTACTGCTTCGATGCAATTGAACTCGCATAAAGGAACATGTTTCAGAGCTGCTGCATGAAAGACTAAGTCTACGCTTTTAATCGCTGATTTTACGCGTTTATAATCCCTCACATCCCCTATCATCGGTTTTACAATATCAGATTTTATCTCCTGTATAAAATGAAACTGCTTTGATTCACTGTTATCAAGTACCCGAATCTCGCCGGGTTTAAAATCGATTAACTGTCTGACTATCTCTGAACCTATTGATCCACATCCTCCTGTAACAAGGATTACCTTATCTTTAAACAATTCATTCACATCTATCATTTGTCATATACTTTTTTTTGGCGCGTGTTTCAATTATATTCCCCTTTCTTTAAAAGAATATCTTTTTACTTGGAGAGAACCTCCTTATACACATTCTCAATCTTTTTTGAGTTTTCCCCCCAATTCTCGTATTCTTCGATTATTTTTCTATTTTTCTCATAGAATTGTTTCTTCAATTCAGGGTGTTTCATACAGTAAATGATTTTATCTGCAATATTTTTGGGTTTGCCTTTTTTGGCGAAAAGTGCGTTTTCCCCGTCTTTTAAGTACATCTTATACACATCCAAGTCTTTTGTTATTGGTACAGCTCCACAGGCAATGCCTTCCTGAATGCATGAAGAGAATTGGTCGTTTAACGGTACTGATACGAGTATGTCACTTATTGCATACATTTCGGCGAGTTCGTCTCGAGAGAGCAGGTGAGGTATATAGAATACTCCCTCTCTGACATCATTATCTTGTATCTTATTCAATATCATTTCCTCGTAGTCTTTTGTTTTCCCATAACCTTTAAGCATGAGTAGCTTTACTTTGGGATGTTTCTTATGAACTTTTGAAAATCCTTCTACTATGTTTTCGATACGATAAACAGGTTCGAGGTTTCGAGGGCTCAAAACAACAAAGTCGGTAGACTTTAAGCCGTATCTTTTTCTGATCTGGTTTATCTCTGGTTGCTCTTTGGGGGAGAATAATTGCAGGTTTATTCCCCACGGTATCGCAGTAATCTTTTTTCCCGGAATATGGAATTCTTCTATTATTACTTTTCGAAGGTAGTCTGAGGTCGTTAAGACTCTATCAGCCTTTTGAAACGTGTGTTTAATAAGTGCCCTTCGTATTCCCCTTGATTTTCTTATTCCATGCGGTCCCCACGCAGAAACTACTAGGGGATATGGGAAAATGTGTTTTACCAAGGCCGCTACAATACCAAAAGTGTTAATGTAGTGTGCATGAATTATGTCTGGCTTAATCCTTCTTAAAAGTAAAGCAACCTCTAAGACAGCTAAGAAAATTAAGAAGCTATGGGGAGGGGAGAAAATCTTATGGATTTGGACTTTTTTATTGTATCTCATACTTTCAGGATTGCGCCATGTGATTAAGTGGACATCCCAACCCAGTTCAACAAACCTGTTGCAGAATTGTTGTAAATATACACTTCTACCATTTCCTAAAAAACATACTCTATCCTTCATATTCCCGGATAATAAATTTAAATTTTCCAGAATCGGTTCTTTCTATCTTATCAACGAAATTGATATCGACATCCCAATTTTCACTTTTACTTCTTATTGTTTCCCTGATTTTTTTTAATTGTTCCTCATCAAAACCATCTTCAGGAACAATTTTTATCACGATTTTATTTAGGGTTTTTTGAACAACTTGGTATTCTTTTATGCCTGTACAATACTTCCAAAAGATATACAAAAAGAACCAACCATGAACGTTCTTGCCTTCTGGAGTGATGAATACGTCAACGCTTCTTCCAAGTACTTCCTTCAATAACTTATAACCTCTCCCGCAATCACATACATCTTCGCTAGCAGTTCCAACATCTCCAGTTTCATATCTGATAAATGGCATTGAATAGTTATGTAAGCTAGTTGCAAGTATTCGACCTTCGCCATTATCTAATTGTTCACAGTTTTCATTAACTACTTCAAGAATGCTTCTCTCAGTATCTATGTGGAATCCTTTTTTTTCAGGGCATTCGAACGCGCTTACTCCACCATCATTTAGACTATATGCATCAAAAACATCACAATTAAAAACAGACTCGATTCTTTCCCTCATTTGAGGATACAATCGATCTGACGTAGTAAATACTGCCAAAGGGCTATGTTTGATTTTTACATGATTTTTTTCAATCCAATTAGAAAAAAAATATATTGAAGACGCGTATCCTCTTAAAAACTTAGGTTTAAATGAATTAATGACATCAACATACCCTGTAAGCTCACTATCGCCCATATCAAATGAAGATAGTTTTTTAACATTTCTCACGATCTCGTGCATTAACTTGACTAATTTAGGCTCAACACCCACGTTCAATGAAGACCCTGCTAAAAATACCATTTTATCCCCCAGATTGTAACCCCCATACTCCCATCCCCGGTATAATATTGCCCAACCAAAAAATCTATCATAATTACTGACTCTATACCTGAAGGGAACACCAGTTGATCCCCCAGTAGATTTCTCAGAGTATTTTATCTTTTCAAAATTAGTCGGCTTGAAATCCTCAATATTCTGTTTCACAATATCTTTCGTGAGTATTGGCAGTTTCTCTAAATCTTCGATTTTTTTTATTTCATGAGGAGTAATTCTTATTTTATTAAAAAGTTTATGGTAATAGGGAACATTATGATATACGAAATTAACCATGTTCTGTAAGTTCTTTTCTTGCTCGTTCTCAAGTTCAGAGAGAGGACGCCATTGGTTTCTTCTCAATTGGTAATATGTAGATGAAAAGCGCTTCTCTCTAATCTTATGAGCATATAAAAGCAACCATTTATGGAACATTTTATGTTCAACTATACACACTTCTCTCTAAATAGTCTTGAATATATTCTATCATCCATCCCGTAACATCTATTTTACCTTTGAGGAGGTTTTCCCTACGCTTGTTCCAAACCCCCTTCAAATTTACTCTTGATAATAATTCCTCCACACAGGTAATTGCAGCGGGAAACTCAGAGGGATGAAAGCAATTCAATAGCATGTGTTTCTTTAAGTCGATGAAGTTACCACACCTACAGGCCCAGGAGTTCACACAGATTGCGGGAGTGCCGAGGACTGAGGATTCCGTCGTCATGGTGGGGCTTTCTCCGAAGTAGAGGTTGGCGTAGGCTAAAAGATCATGGATGCGTTCGGGTGGCACCGGCAGCCGGAACTGTTCAAATTCCTTTGGGAGATTTTCTTCAGAGGTTATGTAGACTTTGCCATGATCGCTTAGGAGGTCTACAAGCTTCCGTTTTCCAGCCAAGCTTATTCCTTTCTCCCCGACGTCGTGGCTAGCCCCCCACGAAACGAAGCGGACGATAAAGAAGGGCTCATTTTTTGAAATCTCCAGATCATCGAATACTGTTGGATCTGGCGTGAAATAGTTTGGGTGGAGGTAGGCGAGTTCATGGTATCCATTATACCGTACGTGCTTTTTCCCGAAGTCTTTCGTAAAACATGATGGCGTGCAAATGGCATCTGTGAACGGCATTGTTAGAAGGCTTGCTAATCTCGCATGCTCGGTATCTGTAAAAGTTATTGAAGGCTTTCTAAGGAGCTTGCCTAGATGCGCGATGTAGGTGTTGTGCAATCCAAGAAACAGGTCTGGATTGAACTTTTTCGCAACACGATAGAGTTTTGCGTCCATTTCAAGCATGCCCAATCCCTTACCCAACAAACCACTGTAACCTGCCCCCCTATTGAAGTATTTGAATCCATATGATTCAAGGAGATGTAAGGCAATCTCCTTATCTCGCGATGAAATGAAGAACTCGTGGCCTCGTTTTTCCATCTCCCAGATGAAGTTCTTGAAGAAGTGGACATGCGCAGGATGGTTCACATCGATAAAAATTTTCACAATACTATTTTATTACCTCAAACCAAGATTAATCGGTAAGGAATAAATTAATTATCTACTTATTGTAATCATATAAAATATAATCAAAAAATGGAAAATTTTTATACTAATATACTCATCGTGTTGAGGATATCTTTTATAATAATCCTCGCATTTGTATCACCATTCTATTTTATCCAGCACAGGAAACTTAAACCAATAATTGAAACATTTTTCAACAATCTCACTCAAGGTGTTTTCCTTTCAATGATTATCGTTTTTTGTCTTGTGTTATTAAACATTTATAACGTCTATACATCCCTTTTCATTTATCTATCCTCTCTTGTTTTACTATATTTTTACAACAAAAAATCTTTTAAAACTAAAAAATCTAGATTAAATTTTAAAATTCAAAAAGAGACAATAATCTGTTCACTCATTATTATATCCCTACTTATCATTTCAGCGTACATTAGATTCTACGATTCATTTAGCCATTATTCATATCCTTTCCCAGACCAATACCGGTTTAATGGTTGGATCAAATTACTAGAAAAAAACGAGATATTTGACTTTCATTATCATAGGGGATTTCTCATGTTTCTCTCAGTTATAAATATAACTTATGATTCTCTTTTCTCACATAATAGTCTCCTATCCGCATATTATGTAACACGCTTTACGGGATCGCTTTTTTCTACCTTAGGGATTTTAGTGGTATACTTGTTAATCAAAAAGATTACAAAGCAATGGAAGATTGCAGTTCTTGCGACGCTATTATGGGGTCTTTCATCACAATACGAGTTTGGTTATATTTATAGGGAAAGTGGAACCATGTCTCAGGAATTTGCCACCTTCTTTTTGTTATTGAGTATCTATTATGGATTAGATTTTATTTCATCCAATAGAAAACAATCAATTAAACTATTCTTGATGAGTACATCTATTACGGTTAATTCGCACCCTCTTATTGGAATTATCTCTCTTTGTGTATTGTTACTTCTTACTATAACTGTGGTCATATCAAGACTTCCCTCAAACTATATTGTCCTACTTGTATCCTCCACCATAATAGCAGTGATACCTGGAGCATTGTATACTATTCTAAGTGTTTATAATGGAAATATTCTCCCCTACCATAGAATCCTCTATGATCCAATAGTATATCCCACAAGCTTTGGGACACAACTTGTTGGACTTAAACCCCTCCATACTATTCGAGAAATAAGTATTATTGTTGGTTCAATTATTGTGCTTTCATTCTCACTTATAATACAAAAATTTATCAGAACAGATGAAAAAAATCATGTTTCATATAAAAACTTCTTCATTCTTTTTTCTTTATTAATCGTTTTCTTCAATCAGGCAGGCCGACTAGGACTAGATTACTTATATGTCAATAGATTAGATCGTATTCTAACACTATGTTTTATTGGAATTGGATCACTTTTCTTGAATGATATCCTAAATCTTCTCAAAAAGAATATAAATAGAATAAAAACGGATTTTATCATAATTGGCATAGGAATAGTACTCACATCTCACTTCATTCTACCACTTGAACCCTACAATCAACCAATAAGGTTAGCATACGATGAAACAATTCAAAATATTCTAAATATAATCAATACTTACCCTGCAAATGATACAACAATTTACTTTCAACAGCGCCTCTGGTATGATGAACCCAAAATTATTTTTTCACCAGAGATTTCCTATGTAAGGCTTGAGCATTCTGCATTTGTTGACCAGTATACTGGCAACTATACTCCAACTAATGTATACGAATTTATTTTTGTGGAGAAATTTGAACCTGATTTTTTTAAGTCGAGAAAATATTCTGGAAAAAAGTTCATTTCAATACAAAATAAAACACGAAAGTGGGCTGAAAAGTATTTTGAATCGCATAACAACATGAAGGTATTCTATGAAAATGAAAACTTAACCGTTTTTGTAATCAACAATAGTGGTATTATACCACAAAGAGTTAACCATTCTGATTCGACTGGATTGATTCTATCTCTTGACCCAGCCTCTGAAACATCAAAAATTATTTTAAAGATACACTCTCCAAATCAACATACCACTAAAGATGAATTATTTTACAGCATAAACAATGGTATGACCTGGAGTCATCCGATACCATTAATCTTCGATTCAAAAGGAAATGCAAAATTAACAATAACGGGTATTACGGTACAACCAGGAACAACTTCATTAAAAGTGAAATTGAAATCTCAAAATATAAGCTCTATTCTTGAATTCAACACAGAAATATGTAATCTAATGATAAAACCATCGAAGATTAAGACCAAAATCGGTGAACAAATTTACGCAGAAATCACACTGAAAAACAATGGTGATATAGCTATTAGTCCAAACCATCTTTTTTTAGGGGTAGGCAGTTACCCAAAACATAATCCCACAAATGAATATTGGATTATACACAAGTACACACCAATCAGTCAGAAGATACCGGTTGGAAAAACAATAACCATAAGAACCCCATATAAAAAAACAGATTATGAAGGTGAATACAAGATAACTTCCTGGAATAGACTTTACCATTCCTCCGGAAAAGCATTTACTTGCTCTTATGCACGTGTTTTCACTCAAATAGACGTTAAGGAAAATCTTAATGAAACTGATTGGATAAAAAACAAAATTGATAAGATAATTTTTATTTTACTTGAGATTCCAAGGCAGATTGTATACCTTCTTTCGATAATCCTTCTGATCCTAGTCCCAACAATTGCTTTTATTGTTTTACATCAATGATAATAACTTTTAATATGATCCCATTAACAAAACCCTTTTTCAACCGAAAAGAAATAGAACAGGTACAAAAAGTACTTGAGTCTGGTTGGGTTGCAGGTCAAGGACCAGTATCCAATAAATTCGAAAAAAAGCTTGCAAAATATGTTGGGACAAAATATGCCATTACACTATCAAACTGCACGGCTGCACTTCATCTTTCTCTATTAGCCCTTGGAATTAAATCAGGAGATGAGGTTCTCGTTGCTGACTATACTTTTCCAGCAACAGGTCATTCTGTAATGTATTGTGGAGCTAAACCAGTTTTCGTAGACATTAATCCTAAAACATACAACATCGAACCCTCCATGATTGAACAGAAAATAACCTCAAAAACTAAGGCAATCATCCCAGTGCACGCATTTGGCCAACCTGCTGAAATGGATGCTATTAACGAATTAGCAGAAAAACACAGACTTAAAGTAGTAGAGGATGCGGCATGTGCTCTGGGGGCGAAATATAAAAATAAATATGCTGGAACAATCAGTGATGTAGGGTGTTTTTCATTTCACGGCAGGAAAGGCATAACAACTGGTGAAGGGGGTGCTATAGTTACCGATGATGAAGAATTAGCAGAGAAAATACGTAAGCTGTCTGTTTTTGGCATGGCATCTGCTTGGAAACGGGAAAAAACAGATAAATTGATTATCCCTAAGTTCACGGAATTAGGATACAACTATAAAATGAGTGATATCCTTGCTGCAATTGGGATCGCACAATTGGGGAAAATTGAAAAAATCATTAAAAGAAAACGTCTACTGGCGCGATACTATACTGATAAACTCTCGGAGATAGAACTAATTGAATCACCTTTCAAAAGTAATATGGTCACACATGTCTATCAAAGTTATGTGACATTATTAAACAAAATTATTGACAGAAACAAATTAATTGAAAGATTACTAAAGGTTGGTATCCAAACCCAAATTGGAACATACGCATCCCATATTCAACCACTTTATCGTTCCAAAGACAAATGCTTTAATTCGTTAAAAGTATTCAATAGATCTCTATCCCTACCAATATACTATAATCTAAATGAGGAACAAATAGACTTTGTGATAAACAATCTGAAAAATGAGTTGACGAAATTAAAATGACCATAAAAAATAAAAAAATCTTTATTACAGGCGGTGCTGGTTTCATAGCAAATTGTGTTATTTCACGATTGATAAACGATAACAAAATCATTGTTTATGACAATTTTCATAGGGATACACTTACTGATAGTATATATGAAAAACACAAGAACATCACAATCATACAGGGAGATGTCTTAGATTATGAAAAACTTATGAACGGTATGAAGGGTGCTGACATAGTTATTCACGCTGCGGCCATTGCTGGAATCGACACAGTAATAAAAAGCCCTACTACAACAATGAGAGTGAACATGATCGGAACTGCTAATACTCTTGAGGCGGCCAGAGAAAATAATATCAAAGATAGATTTGTTGATTTTTCCACATCTGAAGTTCTAGGAAAAATTGCATTTAAATCAACAGAGAGAGATGAGTCTATTTCCGGAAGTGCCGGAGAAGCACGTTGGTGTTATGCAGTTAGTAAGTTAGCTGGTGAACACCTGTCAATGGCATATTACAATGAATTTGGTTTACCTGTAGTTTCAGTAAGACCCTTTAATATCTATGGTCCGGGGCAAACCGGTGAAGGAGCGATACAAATATTCATCAAAAAAGCACTTCAAAATGAAGATATATCCATCTATGGTGATGGTAACCAAATACGTGCTTGGTGTTATGTCAACGATTTTGTAACTGGTCTACTACATTGTATCGAAAACCCACAAGCAATTGGTGAATCATTTAATATCGGAAATCCAAGAGCAGTGATAACCATCTACGGACTAGCCCAAACAGTGTGTAGGATACTAAACTCTAAGTCAAAAATTGTGTTTAAACCACCCCTCTCTGCAGATATTGAACTAAGAATTCCATCTGTTGAAAAAGCCTATGAAATTCTAGGTTTTAAAGCTAAAATCGATTTAGACGAAGGAATAAAAAAAACCGCACAATGGTACAAGAAAAAATATAAATTATGATGAATGAAGACCCCAAATCTGATATAATTGAAACTCTAAGACAGTATGGTTTAAAAAACCCCTACCGTATTAAAAAACTTATAGAAGATGCGATTAGATTTAACAAACTTAATCTGTCTGACTTAATTGTATTCACAGAAGCAGCATCCAAAAATTATGTTGTTACTCCAATAATTGCCGCGATGGCTGGTGGTAAAGTCTATGCGATAACAATTGATTCACCTTATGGAAAAGCTAAAGATATCGGGGAGTTTACATACATCTTTGCAGAATTTTGTGGTGTAAGAAATAAAATAGATGTTGTTTTCGAAAAGAATAGGAAATTTGTTGAGAAAGCGAATATTGTAACTAATCTGGGGTTTGTAAGACCAATTAACAAAAAGTTCATTGAAATGATGAATGATAATACTGTAATATCTCTTATGTGTGAAGCTTGGGAATACCGGGAGGGAGATATTGATCTCAAAGAATGTAAATTAAAAAATATTCCTATCTTGGCAACAAACGAGGATGCAAAAGGTTTAGACGTCTTCGATTACGTCGGGCCATTATGCATTAAAATGCTTTTTGAATTAGAAATTGAGGTCTATAAGAGCAAGATTGTTGTTGTGAGTAGGGATAAATTCGGGAGGGTTATCGAGAGATACCTGAAAAATATCGGAGCTGAAGTTTATCTTATCGAAAACTTAAAATCTAAATCAAATAGAATTTTTTTAAAAAACTGTGATGCATTAGTTATTGCAGACTATACCAGTACCGATACCTTTATAGGAGACCAATATTCACAGATAACCGCAAAAGAATTAACTAATTTTTCGAAAAAAATTTCTGTTGTGCAATTTACCGGTGATGTGGACACTTGTGAGCTTGATAAACACAATATAACGTACCTCCCTAATAAACGGATTGGAAAATTTAGGATGGGGATGACTTTTTCCGAACTTGGCCCTAAACCAGTAATCGATTTACACTGTGCAGGACTAAAAGTTGGCGAGATATTTTCAAGAGCAAAAATAAATGTTGGAAGTATTGAAAAAGCTAGGAAGATATCAATAAAAAATCCCCTGATCCAAGAAATAAAACAAAATAATCAGCTAATAAAAAAATAAATACTCTCTATTGTTTTTAAAATGAGGATTGTTGCATTAGGTAGGACTGAAATACTATACAACAGTATTTTAGAATTAAAAAAGAATGGACATGAAATAGTACTTATTATAACCTGTCAAGAATCTCCAGGTTATAAAATAACTGCAAATGATTTTAAATTATTAGCAAATAGTCTTGGAGTTGAGTTTATCAAGGCAGAAAATATCAATGCTCCTTCAGTAATATCTCAAATTAAAAAACAATCTCCTGATATCGGGATCAGTGTTAATTGGCGGTATATAATCGATAAAAAAGTCAGAGATTGTTTTCCTCATGGAATAATAAATGCTCATGCAGGAGATTTACCTCGTTACAGGGGAAATGCTACTCCAAATTGGGCTATAATAAACGGGGAAAACAAGATTGTATTAACACTACATTTGATGACAACGCAATTGGATGCAGGTCAGATACTACTGCAAAAAGAAATGCAGATATCTAATAAAACATACATCTCAGACATCTATGATTTCATAAATAAAAACTGTCCTAAAATGTTTTCTAAAATTATTAACAATTATGAAAGTAATTCCATAGCACCTAAGGAACAATCGAAAAAACCCAAATCAATACTAAGATGTTATCCACGTAATCCGAAAGATGGTGAAATCGATTGGAGTAAACAATCTCATGAACTAGACAGACTCATAAGGGCAGTTTCAGACCCGTTTGCAGGAGCATACACTTTTTTAGGTATTGAAAAATTAATAATTTGGAAGGCACACCAAGAGATTCCTCCATACAATTTTCTTGGTACACCCGGTCAAGTGGCAGAAATCAAACCTAAAACAGGAGAAGTTGCTGTAATCACAGGTGATGGATTTCTAGTGCTTGAAGAAGTTGAAACTAAAAGTGTCGGACGTACAAGAGCAAGCGAGATTATTAAGACACCTAGAACACGGTTGGGGCTGGACATTTCTGGTGAAATAATAAAATTAAATGAGGAATTTGAAGACATTAAAAAATTGTTCCAAAAAAGACATTAGGCTACGCTTGTAGGGCTTATTAATCAATCACATTATTCAACGCTGCATTGTAAGCTACTTCTAATTCATCAATTATCTTATCCCATGTAAGTATCTCTTCTGTAAATTTTTCCCCTGATTTGCCAATTTTCTCTCTCAACTCATTTTCCTCAAATAATTGAATAAATTTTCCCGCTAACCATCTAGGATCTCTACTCTCGACTTTAACAAAATGTTCACCTGATTTAAAAGGAAATTTATCTCCAAAAAAATCATCGTCTGCATCAATAATCACTGGAATTCCCTCACCCATAATTTCAAGATTGGCCACACCAACACATTTTCCATACGGAACATGGCTCATTAACATCCCCCCAAAATCCACATTCTCAACGAATTTAAGAACATCATCATGTTGTACTTCACCCGTGAAAATAATATTATCTTCTAATTTTAATTTTTTTATTAAATTTCTTGTATCGTCAGAGAAATTTGCACCCACTATTTTTAGTTTTGCTTGAGGGAACTTTTTAACCACAATACTCCAAGCCTTAATAAATTCCTCTCTATCCTTAAACTTACTTATATGGCCAATGGAAACCATATTATAATATGTTTTCTTGTAATTTGGTTTACTATTTTTCCCCCTATCAAAAGAAAGAGGGCAGGTTATTATCCTTATGTCCCCTTTAAAGTCGTATCGATCTTTGATATATCTTAAAGTTTCCTTATCCCAAGCAATATATGTGTGAACATTTTTCGAAAATAAATATTTTATTATGGTTTTATCAAAAATTTCAAGAATTCTGTTATAAAACTTATCAGGATGTTGTATCATTGTCGTTACAATAGCAAACAAAGGTAGGTTTAACTTGTGGGCAAAATAAGAGGATGCAAAAACAAGGTCAAATATGGTATTGCACTGATGAATTATCTGAACTTCTTCTTTGACAAGAATACTGTTAATTTTCTTAATATTCTTTGGCGTTAAAGTAAAACTAAAATTTGAAAAACCCATCCATAACTTAAGCCGAGGAAGTTTAATTGCTGGTAACCGATATACCCTAATACCCTCTTCTATTTCAAAATATTTTTTACCATTAACAGAATTAGTGATAACAATAACTTTATGGCCTCTTTTGACCAAATTTAGTGCTAAATTGTAGGTATAATATGCTGTACCCGTATTTATCGGAGGAAATAGATTATTTACAAGGCATATCTTCATATCAATCACTCAATTTTCCACCAATAATTCATGACCTAAATGTATTCATTACTTTTATCATCTAATTCAAAAAAAAGTAGGGTAGACTTATACTTTCTAATGCAATATTTATTAATCTTCTTATAAATTCGAAATTACTCACATACTTTTTCAAATGTATGGAGTTAATGCAAGTCCGATTACACAGAAAATAATTGTTATCATATATAGTAAAAGAACTGCTTGTTGTTCTGATAACTTCATGTAGTAGGTTACCATGAACTTTATTGATACAAACCTCATTGAAGGCGGGCTTATGATTGTTCCATCTTCTCGGAGTCCCCCAAATTTCACTAAAGGTTTTTTCTTTATCTTCAGCGTCCAAGTGTCGATTATAAAATTAAATATGTGAGGTATCAAGATGATTACTCCGAACAATTCTTGGTTGGAAAGTATTAGGAATCCCCCTAATGCTGCTCCTAGAAGATATGTTCCGTTATTTCCTAGTAGGACTCTTGACGGGTATTCGTTGTAATACATGAAGGCGGCGAGGGCTCCGATGACGGGGATTATGAGGGGGAGATATGTCAAACCGTCTTGCAGGAAGGAGCCCAATGCGGCGGTTATGAGAAGTATCATTGATAGTCCGCCTGATAGTCCGTTGAATCCTGCGTGAACGTTTATCAGGTTTGCTACGACCATCATGTAAATTGGGGCGAATAGAAAGGCATACAATACTCCCAACTCGACGTGTGTTATGATGAGATTCAGGTTCGTGTCTTTCGTCAGGATTGCGATGGGCAGGGCTAGGAAGAAGAGTATGAGTATCTTGTCGTAGCGTTTTTTAAACGCGAAAAGATCGTCTGTGAGGCCGTATAATCCAAAAACCAAAACTATAAAATAGTAGACGAAATAAGGTGTCAGGTTTATGTATGGCGGTATAAGATTGTAGAGTAGTTGAGTGATCACAAGGGATACCATGACTCCTCCAAGTATGGCAAGCCCCCCCATAGTCGGGATTTTAGGCCTTCCTTTCTTGTATTTGTCTTCGACGAAAAACTTTTTTTTGGTTGCCCCCCTGATAAATGAGGAAGTTAAG
>Ga0265594_1001115_pt1 | contig 21255 bp, 25 predicted proteins | sample saktaG_11_FD_190147 | JGI IMG/M metagenome (GOLD analysis project Ga0265594, IMG submission 190147) | Saline water microbial communities from Sakinaw Lake, British Columbia, Canada - sak_2011_5_24_80m | ecosystem: Environmental > Aquatic > Non-marine Saline and Alkaline > Saline ... | reverse complement strand
GTCCTTTTTTCTCTTCCTTCTTTTGCTTCTTTTTCTTTTCTTTTACCTCTATTACCTCACTTTTACTCTGTTCTTCAACTCTTTCCCTTCGAGCTTCGTCCAATTCTTCTTCAAACTGTTTTTTACTTTTTATATCAATTTTCCAACCTGTTAATTTTGCAGCAAGTCTTGCATTTTGCCCATCTCTTCCAATTGCAAGTGAAAGCTGTTCGTCCGGTACCACTACTAAAGCAAATTTTCTCTCTTCATCTGTTAATACTTTTAGAACTTTAGCAGGACTTAAAGAATTTTTAATAAATTCATTAGAATCTTCACTGTAATTAACAATATCTATCTTTTCCCCACCTAACTCTGCTACAATCATCTTTACCCTGGATCCTTTAGGACCAACACATGCACCAACTGGATCAACATTTTTATCACTGGATATTACTGCAATTTTAGTTCTATATCCAGCTTCTCTTGCAATACTTTTAATTTCAACAATTTCCTCATATATCTCAGGAACTTCTAATTCAAATAACCTTTTCACAAGCCCTCTATGAGTTCTTGATACTATTACCTGCGGTCCTTTTGTAGTTTTTCTTACATCTGACACATAACACTTTATTCTCTCACCATGTTTATATCTTTCACCAGGGACCTGCTCATATTGTGGAAGCAAAGATTCTACTCTACCTAAATCCACTAAAGTAAATCTTGTATCATTTTGTTGAACGATACCTGTAACCAGGTCACCAACTCTATCTTTAAATTCTTCATACATTACTTCTCTTTCAGCTTCTTTTATTCGCTGTTTCATTACCTGTTTTGCAGTTTGTGCTGCAATTCTGCCAAAATTATCCGGTGTTACTTCTACTTCATCCCCAGTCTCGCCGCTTTCTTCATCTTCTTCTAGAATTCTGAATATTTTTATTTCACCTGTTTTAATATCAATGCTAACTCTAACCTGGTAATCTTCGTTATAATTATTTTTATAGACAGAAACAAAGGCAACTTTTAGTGCATCAATTATTGCCTCCATTTTTATGCCTTTTTCTTTTTCTAGCTCTCTTAAAGCCTCTATAAACTTTCTATTCAAAACAAATCACCTTATATATAATTATAAATATAATCTACAATAAAAATAGTGGGACTTGCCCACTATCATTAATAGTAATACTCATTAAAATTTCATAATGAGTATATCATAAAACAAAAATAATTCAATATGGCTGACAATATTTATAGCCAGCGTATTTATGGATAAATTCCTCTTAAAGCTACAGCCTCAGCCACTCTCCCTATTCCTATTAAATTAGCAGCTGTTCTCATATCAATATTTTTCTCTTTGTGGCAATTATAAACTTCATAAAATGCTTTTTCCATTATATCTCGCAGCTGCAGATTAACTCTCCTTTTACTCCAGAAATAAGCATCATTGCCCTGAACCCATTCAAAATAGGATACTGTTACCCCGCCAGCATTACATAAAATATCAGGAATTAAAAATACTTTTTTATCCAATAATATTTCATCAGCATCCGGCGTAGTTGGAGCATTGGCTCCTTCAGCAACAATTCTAGCCTTAATCTTTGGTGCATTCTCAATCGTTATCTGATTTTCTAAAGCAGCTGGAATTAAAATATCGCAATCTAACTCAAAAATCTTAGATCCTTCAATACTATCACATTCCTTAAAGCCTACAATTGTCTTTTTTTTGCTCATATGCTCTAATAACTTGTTAATATCAAGTCCTTTTTTATTATATATACCGCCATTTACATCACTTACAGCAATTATTTTAAAACCTAAATCATTAAGTATCTTTGCACAGTTGGACCCTACATTTCCAAAACCCTGTATAACTACATCCAGATCAGTATTGTCAATATTTAATACTTTTAAGGCTGAAAGAATTGTATAAACACAACCCCTGGAGGTTGCATCTTCTCTGCCCTGAGAACCGCCCAGTGCTATTGGCTTACCAGTTACCACTCCTGGCACTATATATCCTCTGTCTATACTGAAAGTATCCATAATCCAAGCCATAACCTGAGCATTTGTTCCCATATCAGGAGCTGGTATATCCTTTTCAGGACCAATATTTGGGATTAATTCTGATGTATACCTTCTGGTAAGATTTTCCAGTTCCCTAATTGAAAGTTTTCCAGGATCAACTTTCACCCCGCCTTTAGATCCGCCAAAAGGAATATTTACAAGTGAGCATTTCCAGGTCATTATCATAGCTAAAGCTTTTATCTCATCAATATCTACATCAGGGTGATATCGAACTCCCCCTTTAGCAGGTCCTCTATTTGTATTATGTTGAACTCTGTAACCTTTAAATATATCTATATCTCCATTATCCATTTTAACTGTAACTGCCACTTCTATAGTTCTTCTAGGTTCACAAAGGTATTTTTTATATCCCGGTTTTATATTTAGAAGATCCATAGCTTTATATACCCTGGAAAGTAGCATTTTTAAAACATTGTTTTCTGATGCCATTTGTAAAATCCTTTCACTTATTATTCTTATATTTATTTCTTCGTTTAGTAAAAATCATAAATACTAAAAATCTATAAAAACTTTAATAATTATTTTATCGCACTTATCCCTGATTCAGAAGTTCTAATTCTAATAGCATCTTCTACCGGTATAACAAATATCTTTCCTGATCCGAATTTACCAGTTTGAGCCAACTTCACAATAGTTTTTGTGACTTCATCAATTACTTCTTCGTCTATAACTATTTCAAGCTTTATTTTGTGAAGAAATTTAACTTCTTTATTAGGAATCTCTCCTTCCTTAAATCCTCTCTGCTTGCCAAATCCTTTAACTTCCGTAACACTTATGCCCTCAACACCTGCATCTATTAGAGCATCCTTTACTGCATCCAATTTAAAAGGCTGTATAAAGCACTCAATTTTTCGAAGCATAAAAATTCCTCCTTTTCATTGGTAATTTTTTTATATTTATAATATATGTAATAATCTTATTCCTTTTTAACCCATTATAACTTTTATATTACTACTGCATTAATAATCTTTACAGCCGGTATAAAATAAAAAATGAATCAGTATCTTTCTTTTAAAATTATATTTTATCCAAGGATCTATTTCAATATTTGTTTTTGTTTTTTTATATAAATTTATTTTTTTAAGCTTCTACTGAAATTATCTTTATATCATCAGATTCTATTATTTTTACTTTAACACCTGAACATTTCGGACATCTTGCTATAAAATTATCTATTTGATAAATTTCCTTACAATCACTGCATTCAATTTTAATCTTTTTTTTCTTAAACTCTAATTCTGCATTCTTTAAAATTTTTTTTTCTTTGGTTAAAAAATTAAAATAAAATCTTATAGATTCGGGTTCAATATTTGAAATCACACTTATTTCGAAACTTATCTTTTTTACTTTCTTTATTTTATTCTCAATAACTACTTTATTTAAAATATCCAATATTGAACATGTAATAGAATATTCATGCATAATTAAAATGTTTGTATTCTATATTGCTTATATTATCTATTATGTGATATTTTCTACTACCACATCTCCAACTTTATACTTATGATTAAAAACACCAGCTACAACCTTGCACTTTATTTTTAGCAGGAAAAATATATTCTTCTTTTCATCTATGAGCGCTTCAAGATTACCCTGTCCTTTAGCTATAATTAGATCTGATTTCTCATATTCATCTAAAAATTCCCTTGAACAGATAGGAAGAAAAGCTCCCGGCATATCTAACCCTGTCGTAATAACCTTTACATGATCAGTCATGCCAATTGCATCTGCATCTTCTAATGTTGCATCATTTAATGTTGGTCCTCCTCTTACTACAAAAGTTACTTTATCATCTAAAAATTGCTGTATAAAAATTTTATCAAAAACTATCTCTCCTGCATTATCACCAATATATAGTATTTTTTTAGAATTGCTTATATTTTCCCTTAAAAGTCTAATTTTATTTTTATCAATATTCTGGTTTAAGGCTTTATTAATTGCTTTTCTAATAATTTCTTCACTTAGCTCATTTCCCTGCATAATATCAATAATATTACCAGCAAGTGCAATTCTTAAACTTGTTTCAAAGGATTCATTAGAATTTTTAATCATCCCTATTAAATCATTTGATATACCTAAACACATCTTGTTAAAACTTTTTTTTATCTTTTTATAGGGATCTTTCTTTGGAGCAATTTTTTTAATAATTTTTTGGATATCTGCATATAATAAATAATTTTTTTTATAAAATTTAAAATTTGATATAACTTCTAATATTTTCTTAATTGCGTCTTCTTTTTCTTTTCCATCTATTCCGAGCATTTCCAAAGCATTAAATGCTTGTTTTAAATTACAGGGAATACAATCTAAAAATAACTTCACTTTCTCAACTCCCAATATAAATTTAACAAAAAAATTACTACAGACATAGGCTTATATTTTACAAGCTTATTTGATTTTATATTTAAAAAGTCTAGTCTAAATACTAATTTGGATAGAGATACTCTTTTACCTTTTCCCAGATTTTCTTTATTTCTTTTCCTGCTTCACTACCGGGTTCATCAATTATAAATTCTTTATTAGAAAGACACATGGGAACTTTATCGTCATAGTGAATTTTACCAATTAGTTCAATATCATTTTTTAAACAGAAATTATAAATTTTTTCAGTATTGGTTAAGTTTATATCATATTTGTTTACGCATGCAAATGTTTTAATATTAAAAAATTTAATCACTTCAAACACCTTTATAAAATCACTTATCCCGGATAAAGTTGGCTCTGTAACTATCATTGCATAATCAACACCATTTAGTGATGCAATTACAGGACATCCAATTCCTGGAGCACCATCTATAATTATTACTCTTTTACTATTTTTATCTGCTGTATCTTCAGCAATATTTCTTATCTTAGCAACCAGCAGTCCAGAGTTCTCAGCTCCCGGGTTTAGCCTTGCATGTACAAGAGTGCAAAATTTAGATTCAGAAATATAATAGTCCCCCTGTCTTCCAGATTTAAGCTCAATGGCATTGACAGGACAAACATACTCACAGACACCGCAACCTTCACACCTTACAGAGTCAATTTCTATGTCTGTTTCAGAATTAGATATAGCATCAAATCTACAGGCTTCTTCACACTTTCCGCAATTTATACATTCACCTGTAACTTTAGCTACTGGACCACCAATAAATTCTTCTTTTTCCTTTATATCAGGATTTAAAAGGATATGAAGATTTGCAGCATCTACATCACAATCTACAGCAACATGATCCCTTGCTAGTTTTATAAAGTTAGAAGCAACAGTTGTTTTCCCTGTTCCTCCTTTCCCACTTATAATTGTAAGCTGTTTCATCTTCCAATTTCCTTTTCTATCTCTTTTAATATACTTTCAAACTTACTTTTCCAGGACTTATCATATTCTATAAGTGTTTGTCCCCTGGAATAAAATTTAGCTATTTCTATGTCATTAGGAATCTTTAATAGTATTTTTATATTATTTCTTTTGCAGTAATTTTCAACTTCATCGTTTCCAATTCCATCCCTGTTTATTATTACTCCATAAGGTATATTCATATTTTTTAAAACTTCTATAGAAATAAGTAAGTCATTGAGTCCATATGGAGTAGGTTCTGTAACAAGGATAGAGTAATCACTGTCCTTTACTGCAAACACCATAGAACATGCATTTCCAGGCGGACAGTCAATTATTACAAGCCCACTTTTTTCTAATGACTTATCTAATTCTGATTGAATTGAAACTGTCCTCATAGAGCCAGGTTTTAAATTGCCCTTAAAGAAATTAATTCCCGGATCTGCGGAGCCTTTTTCAACTTCTCCTACTATTACATCCCTTTCTCTTACAGCGCCCTCTGGCCCTACAAGAAGGCATCCTCCGCAGCCATGGCATAATTCCGGAAAGAAAACTACTTCACTTTTTACAACTGCAACTGCGTTATAATGACAAAACTCAGCACATTTACTTAAGTCTGCGCCTGTTTCTTTTAAAAAATATGGATGTTTTATTGTTACTTTTTTAACATGTTTTATATCAGGATTAAGAAAAAAACTGGCATTTGGTGCTTCAACATCATAATCCATTAATTGACAGTATCCTGCTGATAGAGCAAGACTTGTTGCAACTGTTGTTTTTCCTGTTCCTCCTTTTCCACTGGCAACTGATATTATCAATTTACAGCCTGCCTCCTCTTCCCATTCCAGACCCTGCTCCAAAATGAGATTGTACATCAGGAGCTGATGTTCCTTTTAATTCATCCTTTTTAAATTTTTCTACTGCATCCTTAACTGTTCCTGTTACACCAGAATATATTTTAATTGATGCTGCAGAAAGAACTCTATAAGAGTTCGGTCCAATATTGCCAGAAATTACTGCTTCTATTTTTTTGTTAACCAAAAATTGTGATGCCTGGATTCCAGCACCGCCCATTGCCTGCCTGCTTTCATTATCAACATATTCAAAACTATCAGTATTCGTGTCATAAATTATATAGTATTGACACCTTCCAAATCTTGGATCTACATTTGAATCAAGACTTGTTCCGCTTGATGATATAGCAATTTTCATATCAACCTCCAAATAAACTATATATAATTACTAAATAACTATGAGAGTTTTTATATATATCATCACTCTCTTCCCATCTTTGCTCCACATTTAGGACAAGTCATATCATAGCAGGGAACGCCAATTTTATGCTCAACTCTTGTTCCACAGCTAGGGCAAACACATTGGCCTGAAGGTCCAAGTCCCTGTCCGCCCATTCTACCTCTTCCACCGCTACGTCCAAGTCCTCTTCCAGTTCCAGCTCCCTGTCCCGTTGGACCTGTTCCATCTCCTCTTGGCATATCTAATCTCCTTTCATTTAATAAATATTTTTATTTCTTTACAATTTATCATTTCTCTTCTTATTTTGTTAATCTTTGCTATCTTCATGTTCGCATTCTGTTTTATCTATTCCATAACCTTTCCCCTTGCCAGGACTACAGATATTCTCTCCTCCTTTTAAAGTTCCATTTATTATTTTATTAATGACATCATCAACTTTTCCTTCAACTCCTAAAATTGGTTCTATGTTTACTTCTTTAAAAAGATCCCTTGCTCTCATCCCCATACCGCCAGCCACTATATGGCTTACACCTATCCCATTTAAGTATTGAGGCAAATAACCTGGGTTATGACCAGGATTAGCAATTATTTTCTTACTTATAACTTTATTTTCTTTTACTTCAACAATTGTAAACGAAGGACAACGTCCAAAATGAGCCGATATATACTGGCCATCAGTAGAAACAGCTATTTTCATTAATAACTCCAATCTAAACAAATTTTATTTATAAAAAAATAAATTAATACAATCAATAAGTTTTAATACTACAATTAACAACTAATTAAAAATTCATAAATTCATATTACCACAAATCATTAAAAATTATTATAAACATAAGTCATTTTATATAATAATATTTGATATTATTATATACTTTGTTTTTAATTTTACTCTTTATTAAAAGTTCCCTCAAAGATTTAATGACTTCATTTAAATTTACTTCTAAAGAACCACTTATATCCTTAGCGCTAACAGGTCTTCTTTTTGCTAATTCAATTATATCATTTTCTAAATTTTTTCTTTGTTTGTCCTGCAATTTTGTTTCTTTGTATTTAATTATTTTTGCTTTTTCTCCTAAAATTTCTTTAATTTCAAGCAATCTTTTTAAGTCTGGTATAAGTACATTTTTCCCTCCTGTTGGTCTAACTGTTGTGTTTAAATGTATTTTCTCTATACCATTTCCAATAGCATCAATATCTTCAATTATATTTTTAAACTCATTTGCTGTCTTAATTGCATCATTTATTCCTTTAACCAGCATTATTTCAAGCCAAACCTTTCCATTAAAACTATCCAGCAATTGTTTTAGGCCATCTAAATTCTTCTTGAAATTTATATTATTATTAGGTCTATTAATTTTTTTCAGTATTTTATCATTTGGAGCATCAAGCGAAACTTTTATTAAATCTGCATTTTTTATATCATCTACCACATCTTCTTTGTAAAGAATTCCTCCGCCAGTTAAAACTACAACTGGGATATCTGAAACTTCCTTAACTTTGTCTATTAATATTCCAATATCTGAATTTAAAGTGGGCTCTCCCAATCCTGAAAATGTAATATAATCAATTTTTTTGTCACTACTTATTATATCCTTTAAATCCTGTAAAAATTTTTTGATATCTACCTTTGTATATCTTTTCCTATCTACAGTTTTATTTGTAGTTTTGCCAAGCTGGCAATAAACACAATCATAAGTACATATTTTATAAGGAACAATATCTATCCCTAAGGAATATCCAAATCTTCTTGAAAGTACCGGGCCATAAATTATACTTGATTTTTTATTATTTTTTTGTTTCATATCATATTATCTATTATTTTTACATTACAGTAATTATTATTTACTTTTAGCTTTTGCTACTGCTTCTATTTTTTCGACAATTTCACCAAATCTTTTTGATGCAGTAGACTCATCTCTATATTTAACAAAAACTTTCCCCTCATCACTTAATTTAACTATATCTGGTTCTAAAGGAATACTGCCTAAAAATTCAACGCCTAACTCTAATGCAGCTTTCCTGCCTCCGCCCTTTTTAAATAAGTCAATTTCCCTTTTACAGTACGGACAAATGAGGCCGCTCATGTTTTCTATTATTCCTATATAGGAGATTTTTAGCTGCTTTGCAAATTGAACACTTTTTCTTGAATCCAATAATGCAACTTCCTGTGGAGTTGTTACTACAATTGCTCCTTTTAGATCAGGTATAAGCTGGGTTACACTTAAGGGCTCGTCTCCAGTTCCTGGAGGTGAGTCTATGATTAGATAATCTAATTTACCCCAATTTACATCTCTTAAAAACTGGTTAATCATTTTCATTTTTAACGGTCCTCTCCATATTACTGGAGTATCAGAACTTTCAAGAATTGAGGCAGTACTTATAACTTTCAAATTGTCAAACAACTCGACAGGATTGATTTTAGAATTTTCATCACTTGTTAATTTTTCACTTTCAATACCTAATAACTTAACAACATTTGGTCCATGTATATCTACATCAAGCAGGCCAACTTTATAGCCTTTTAAAACTAAGCTATATGCTAAATTCACTGCAACTGTTGTCTTTCCTACTCCACCCTTACCACTTATAACTATAAATTTATTTTTAATATTTGATAAGTTTTCCTTTAATTCTGCATCCTCCTGCATATTTTTTACACCTTTATCCATATCTATCTTACTTACCTTTCTTCTCTGTCCGGATCAGATATGTTTTAATTTTTTTATATAATAGCATTATTGCTAAAATTTTTTAACTCTTCTTTATTATCATCTAGCTTTTTATTAACAGCCAGATCAGAGTATACAGATAAAACCTATAAAAAAGATTATATATATCTTTTTTAATGTAAGCTTTACCACCAAATATTCTTATAGCACTGATCATATAATTTTTTTTAAAATTTCTGCATACAGTACAATATTTCCTGTCAATAAATAACACTTTATTTAAACCTGCCTGAATATATATTCATTTAAGTTATATAATTAAGGATAGACATATAGATTACTAATTTTCATATTATATGCCTATTCTCATACCCTTTTTTATTTACAATATCTTATCAACCTTCTACCTATTCTTTCTTACTTTCTTTTTCTTCCTTTTTGAGTTTACTTATTCTTGCCTGTATGTCATCTAACTGCTGTTTTAAAAAATCCGCTTGATTTTTTAGTGCATCTGCTTCCTGTTCAGGAGCTATACCTGGTCCAACATCTTGTCCATAATATGGACTTCCGCCTATTCCTCCCCAAGCAGGCATACCTGTGTTGTATCTATCCCAGCCGGGAAGACCTGTAGCATAATACCGATTTCTGTATCCTCTGCCTCTACCAAATCCGCCGCCGTAAGCTCTTCCAGCTCCAAAGTATCTTCCTCCGTAAGTATTCATATAACCAGGAACAGAATAACCAGCGCAATATCCAGCAGCTCTTCCAGTCATAGGACCCATTCCTCCAGGTCCAGTTCCATCTCCTCTTGGCATTTTAAATTCCTCCTTTTAATAAATTTTTTTATAAATATGTTACTAAAATCTTCTTCCCATTCCTCTAATACCTCTGCCTCTACCAAATATTCCAAATAATGCTCCTACTCCACATCCTCTGCCAAAATAGCCAGACCCTGATGCTATAGGATTTCTGTAAGCTCCTCCTGCAGGATAATAAGTATAATTATTATATAACAGAGCATTATATCTACTATAACTTACATTATAAGGATAACCGGGATTTACAGGATATCCCTGAATCCAAGTGTAACCAACTGGTACTGCACAAAAAACTCTTCCACCACCTGTAAGAGGACCCTGTCCTAACGGTCCAGTTCCATCAAAACCGGGCATTTTTAAAACCCCCTTTCATAACTATTATCGTAATGAACCTATGTTCATAAGTCAAGGAAATTTTAAAAATATTTTTCTGAATTTTTATAAGTAACTAATTAAACTAAAAACTAAACCTAACAGCTAACTATAATCCCCACAAAGCTTTTAAAGCTTGATTTATTTCTTAGATAAAAACTTATTTATGCCTTCTGATGCAATTTTTGCATCAGCGATGGCAGTTACTGCATCTAAATTAAGATTTACAATATCACCACCAGCAAAAACTTTTGGAATAGACGTCTGTCCATTCTCATCAACTTTCACTTTTCTTCTCTGGGTAAACTCAAGTTTATCAAAAAGTTTTTTAGGTATAAATGAAAAATCAGACCCCTGGCCAATGGCTTCTATTACCATATTCCCTTCTAAAAGCATCTCTTTATCTTCATAGAATGTTGGGGCAAATCTTCCCTTCTCATCAAAAACTGACTTCACCTTTTTACACTGAAGTCCCTTTACATTTCCGTTTTCATCTAAAACAACTTCTTTCGGGCCCCAGGCAGGATTAAACTGTATTCCTTCTTCCTTTGCTTCTTCAATCTCTTCTTCCTTTGCTGGCATTATATCCCAATCTTCTAAAGATACTATTTTGGTTACCACTTTTTGGCCTGGATATTGAATATTTTGCAGACGAATTGCTTCTCTGGCTACATCTATAGCTACATTGCCTCCGCCTATAACAATGATTTCTTTTTCAACTTTAACTTTTTTCCCAATCTTATTCTCCTGTAAGAAATTAAGCGCCAAAAGAGCTTCCCCCGCATTTTTTACTCTGGTTGAGTGGCTCATAGTAGCCCCTATCCCCAGATAAACTGCATCGTAATCTTTCCTAATATCCTCAAATAATATATCTTTTCCAACAGTTGTATCAAATCTGAACTTAACTCCAAGAGAAGCAATATACTCTACATCCCTATCAATTGCTTCTATAGGCAATCTATAAGGCGGAGGGCCTATTCTCATCATTCCTCCACCTCCTGGCAAAGAATCAAATACTGTAACATCATGTCCTTTAAGTTTTAAGAAATATGCTGTTGACAGCCCCCCTGGGCCTGCTCCCACAACAGCTACTTTTTTACCCGAATATTTAGAAGTTATAGCTTCTAATGCAGTCTTATAGTCTTTAACAGAATCAGCAGCAAACCTCTTTAACCATCTTACAGCTAAAGCTTCGCCTCTTATGCTTAAAGAACACGCATCTTCACAATACTTCATACATATCCTTCCGCAAATAGCAGGAATTGGATTATCTTCAAATATCTTCTTTAAAGACTCTTGAGGTTTATCTTCATAGATTGCCCGGATATAATCGGAAATCTTCAAATGAGCCGGGCAGGCTTCCTCGCACAATTTACACTCAAGACACCTTGAAGCCTCTTTTATTGCTTCCTCTTTTGAATAACCTATTACCTGCTCAATAAATGACAGCTTGCGTTCCTGGGTTTTAATCTGAGGCATTTCTACACGCTCTGGCTCAAATAAAGAATACTTGAGTTCAGATGCAAATCCTTCATAATCTTTTTTTCGATGAGTAAGACTTGCTTTAAGTATAGAATATTCTTTAGCAGGAATAAAATTCTCTTTGTCTGATTGATCATCTTTTGGAATTAAAGTAAAAGTATCTGTTTTAAAATGTATATGTAGATAGTCTCTTGAAAGTCTTAATGATCCAGGAGGACAAATGTCCACACACAATCCACAAAAACAACACCTGCCATAATCTATCTTAGGACGTTCATTCTTTATACCCTTTTTGGGATTAGACTTTAATTCAGGGATTTTTACCATTTCAATTGCTTCATTTGGACATATGTCAGCACAATTTCCACAACCTGTGCACTTTTCCCAGTTATTAAGATGAAAGCCCCTGTATCTAAGTGCTGGCTCTTTAAGCTCAAAAGGATATCTTAATGTCTTAGGCTTCTTAAAAAGATATCTTATAGCTTTAAATGGACTCAATAGACTTGGCTTTGCCATTTTTTTTATCCTTTCAATATTTTTTTACCCAGCTTTTGCATCCAAGCAATGGGTTTATCTATCTATTTCTGGTGCAACCACATACAGACTTATCATGATATTGCCAACATCGGCAATACTTTCATTTTTTAACACTTTTTCTAAAACCGTCAATCCATGGGGATAAGAAGGTGTTCTAAAGTGTATGCGATAAGGCTTATCTCCACCATTGCTTACTAGATAAAGTCCCAGCTCGCCTCGGGAAGACTCGCATCTTACATAAGCTTCACCTTTTGGTATGTTCCATTTGAAGGGGTTTGGCACTTTATTATACACCTCTCCATCTGGCATTTTATCAAGTAGTTTAAATATCATGTGAACGCTTTCAATCATCTCATCCCGTATCACCCAGATTCTTGAAAATGCGTCCCCATCTTCTCTTGTAGGAACATCCCAGGACACCTTATCATATGCAGCATAGGGTTCAACTCTCCTGATATCATATTTCATACCAGTTGCTCTTAAGGCTTGACCTGTCGCCCCCATTTCTTTTGCTTCTTCTCTGGTTATCTTTCCTATATCTTTTGCTCTCTCATAAAATATGCGGTTATTAAAAAATGTATCATCGTAATCCGGTACACAGCCACCTATAGAATGCAGCGTCTTTACTATCTTTTCATTAAAACCTTCCGGAAAATCACGTCTTACCCCGCCAGGCCATATGTATATATGATAAACTCTGCCACCAGTAAGTTCTTCAAAGAGATCCAGGATAAGATCCCGATGATACATCGCCCACTGCGCAACAGTATCAAAACCAAGCATGTTAGCATAAGCCCATAGACCAAAGAGGTGAGAGCCCACACGAGCAAGCTCAAGGTAAATGCTTCTTATGTAATTGGCCCTTTCCGGCACTTCAATTCCTGCCAGTTTTTCAACTGCCATCGAATACACCATTTCCATCGAATCAGGTTCTATCACGTTTATCCTGCATACCATAGGGAAAATCTGTATCCAATTTCTTAACTCCATAAGTTTTTCAAAACCCCTATGCAGGTATCCCGGGTTAGCATTAGCTTCCAAAATTCGGTCGCCTTCAACCTTTAGGGTGATGCTAAAATTTCCCACCATCCCTAAATGCTGGGGGCCAAAATAAAGTTCAAGTTCTCTCATTTCTTTCCATCCTTATTATCAACAAAAGGAATTTTATCAAAAACTTCTTTTACATATTCTCTTGTATCAAAATCTTTTCTAAAAGGCGGCATTTTATACTCTCTTTCCAAAAAAAGCGGCGTTAGTCTTGGGTGGCCTTTAAAATCTATTCCGTAAAACTCATGAATTTCACGTTCATAGGGCTCAGCATTTTTAAAAATAGAAATTACTGTAAGAAACTCCGGATTTTCCCTGGAAATTCTTGTCTTTAAAATTATGTTTGCTTTCTCTTTGTCTATATATTCATCATCCTTCTGCATATAAGCTGATAGAACATAAACCAGCTCAAACTCTCTTTCATCTAACCAGTCTACACAGGATACGAGAGCTAGATGAGCATACCCGCTGCTCTTAAGAAAACTTAAAATAGATAGAACTACATCTTTTTGGGCACTTATAATCAACCTGTCTTGTTTGAGAATACTTACCTGGATACTACTAAAAATTGATTCAAGTTTTTCCTTAAGTAACTTCACTCCACCTCTCCTAAAAACATTTTATTACTCCTATAACTTTTTACTTATTATATTTTACTTTCACTTAACCCCATCTATTAGATTTTCAGGAGGGATTGGGCTCATCTTTATCCTCTATTGGAAATAATGGAGGCCAATCCATTTTCCCATAAAGCTGTTCCTGATTTGCACGGTAATATTTATATTTTTCTCTGTATTTTTTATAACCATCTGCCATCCCTTTATCAATCAATGTCCAGAGATGAGTCACGGCAACAAATATTGCTTCAGGTCTGGGCATACACCCGGCGATCCAGCCATCCACAGGAATGTATTTATCCAGATGTTTTATGGTATTATATGAATCCCAATACATTCCCCCGTTTATAGGGCATGAACCAAAACCTACCGTAAACTTTGGCTCCGGCATCTGTTCATATGTTCTTATGATAGCCTTCAACGTTTTTACTGAAACATATCCCGTAATTAAGAATAGATTTGCTTGTCTTGGTGTAGCTACTGGGATTACTCCGAATCGTTCCGCATCCCATCGCGAGGTTATAACTGGAGGTATCTCAATAATCCCGCATCCAGTACAAAAATAGACTACGTGAAGTGAATACTTATGACCCATCTTTGTTGGAGCTTTTAACCATTTTACAAGCTTATTTCTATCCATTTTTTATCTCCTGATTATTAAAACTATGACCAATCCTATAAAAGCAAATAGTGTTGGCCATTTCCATAAATATTTAATTGCTTGCTCAACCCTTAAACGTGGATAAACAGCATTTATTAAAATGACTATTACAAACACCACCAGCATTTTAATAAAGAAAACAATCCCTGTTAGGAAAGATACAATACAACCTAAGCCAGCTGAAGTCAATAAACTTTCTAGCTGGAGTGATATACTGCCAATGCCGCCTCCGCCCAAAAATAGATTTACGAAAAGAGCTATCCCAATAAATAAACTTAAGGCATGCTCTATAGTTGTCAGTGCTAAAAAATTACCGCCATATTCCACTATAGGCCCTGAAGAAATTTCTTGAGGCGCTTTAATTAACTCAAAAGGCCTTACACCCATTATCGCAGGAAGAATAAACAAATATGCTATGCCAGATAATAATAAAGGCAAGGAGACCAAAGACCATCCCATGCTCTGTTGTATTGTTACTATTTCTATTATGGATATAGTCTTATAATATGTCATTACAGCAAGCAAGATAAGTAAAAGAGGAACTTCGTAGCCTAATGCCAGAATTAATTTACGAGAAATCCCAATGCTTGTATTAGGATTAGCTGCTTCACCACCACTTAGTGCAGCTCCTAAAGGCATTAAAAGCATTAAATAAAAAATTACTAACAACCCGCCCGAATTACTTATTGGACAAATTTTTCCTAATGGTAAAAATAAAACCACAACTATTGAGCCTGCAAGCGAAAGGATAATCCCTAAGCCAAATATAATTCCATGGCTTACGCTTCTTTGACTGAATAACTTAATTATATCGATAATCGGTTGAATAATTGGAGGACCGTATCGCCATTGGATCCTAGCCATTATTCTCCTTGATAACCCAATAAAAAATATTCCTATCACAAACGCTATAGGCGGAAATAAAACTATTCCAATAATGTTCATTACCAAATACTCCAATTTAATTGAATGAAAATCAACAATGCTAGAAACAGCACTATATATATCACATAGTTGCCTACATCTCCAGTATAAAGACGCCGTACTCCACTGCACAAATTCCGGGTCCATCCGGCTAGCTTCGTGTAAAATTTATCTACAAAGTCTCTTAAGAAAGGTGAAATCATCCGATACAAAGGGTTATAGAAATCAACCGTATAATGGTATTTGTCAGGGGGCACATACGCTCCAGCAGCATAGTTGTCATCCTGAGCAACTGATACCGCTTTCCGCCCTGCCTTAAAAATTAACCAGACAATAATACCAGCAACTATAATAGCAGCGAAAATATTTACAGTATTTAATGCACCAGTCTCGGAAGCAATTCCCCATAAGTTTACATTTAAGGACTCGAAACCAAAAGATGTTACAATAGTATTAACAACCCTTAGAGGGATGCCAGGAAGAATCCCAAAGAGAATAATAATCAGGCTAAATATAATTATTGGAAATTGCATGCTAAAGGGTGCTTTTTTTATATTCTTATATTTTTCAGGAAGTTGCCCCAAAAATATATTATGTAAAAACTTATAAAGAGAAAGAATTGTTCCCCATGTCCCTATCAAGGCAAAAAAGGCTAAGAAAGGTTGCCCCTGAAGAATTAAAGATTTATAGATTAGCCATTTGGAGACGAATCCATTGGTTAATGGAATTCCAATCAACCCAAAAGCACCTACTAATGCTCCAATAAAAACAACGGGCATCTTTTTGATAAGCCCACCCAGTGAGTTTAAGTCTCGAACCCCATTAGTTCGGTATTCTACTGCTCCTACAGTTAAGAAAAGCAGCGCCTTAAATGTAGCGTGATTAAAAATATGGAATATACCACCTGCAACACTTAGACTCATCCCAAAGGAAATTCCAAGAATTATATATCCTATCTGTCCAATCGAATGCCATGCCAGAAGCTTTTTAGCATCGTTTTGAAGTAAAGCAATAAATGTGGGAATTACTATAGTGATTGCTCCCAGCCAACAAAGAATATAGTGAAAATTTAACAAACCCGAACCCAATTCAAGGAAAGCCTTCAGTCCTATTACTACATACATGATTAGAAGAAAACCATATGTACCCATTTTGATCAGTATTCCAGAAAGCACCGCAGAAAATGGAGAAGGAGCCTCTGAATGAGCATAGGGAAGCCAGGTATGTAAAGGTACAATAGCACTTTTAATTCCAAACCCAATAACAAAACTTATTAAAATAAATAAGATATATCCGGAGGAAGCAGAAGTTATATTGACGGCTATTTCCGATATAATCAATGTTCCACAAGTTGTATAGAGTGATAATATTCCGATTAGCATAGCCGCAGAACCGATAACAGACATAATAATATATTTCATCCCCGCAGCTAAAGCAGGCCCTCGATTATAACTTATCAAAAGAAAAGTACTCCAGGACATGATCTCCCAGAAAATATAGAAGGAAACTAAATCGCCACTTAATACGATCCCTAACATACTAGCATTTACCAGAAGCATCATTAAGTAGTAGAAATCTGTTCTTTCTTTTCCCTTTATATAGCTTAAAGAGAAAATGATAGAAAGAACTCCCATAACAGCTATGGTAATAGCAAAAAACCATGAAAGTGTATTTAATTCTAAAAAGAGAGGTAAATCCAAAAATACTAAATAAAAAGTCTTCCCTACGGATTTACCATAAAAGAGAGCAATAATAACTACTAATGCGCAGGAAACAAGAACAGCAAAATAATCGCGCACCCTGTGAGAGAGCTTACCTAAAAGATAAGTAATGAATGCACCACTAAATGCAATTATAAGTATAAGCTGTAAACTCATCCTAAAACACTCCTGATATATTCGACCTTATTTAAAAGTTCTGAAGCAGCCGAGTTTAAAATAATAATTATATACCTGTGATATATTACGATACCAACAATTAATATCACCAGGACAAATATGGGAATTAACGCAGTAATGGGAGCTTCCTTCCTCTCCTGATTAACCTTTTCTCCTTTGAAATAAAGAACATGTACTACACGGAAAAAATATGCTCCTTCAATTACTGTGCCTAACAGGACAAGTCCAACAAGCACAATGAACAAAACATCCTGTTTGGCCAGGGCGGCTCGAATGATTAAAAATTTACTAAAAAAACCTACAAAAGGTGGCAACCCCACAATAGAGAATGCCCCAATTGTGAAAGCTAAACTGGTAAATGGCATTTTTCTACCCATTCCTTCGAAAGCGGAAATATCCATAGAACCTGTGCGGCGAATCATGTAGCCTACTGTTAAAAATAATAATGCTTTTGCTAAGGTATGACTTACCAGCTGAAACAATCCTCCTGTTACTGCATTTGATGTAGCTATACCAAAAGCAAACAAAATTAACCCAATCTGCCCTATACTAGAATAAGCCAACATCCTTTTTATATTGTTTTGGCTAAAGGCGCTCATCTCACCTATCAGCAGAGTCAAAATACCCAAAAATAATAGGAACATAAAAATATTTGATGACCCACCAAATATAGTAAATATAACTCTTATAACCGCATAAAGGCCTACCTCAATAGCAATTCCAGATAAAATAGCACTGACGGATGAAGGAGCAGACGAATGTGCGTCAGGAAGCCAGGAGTTTAGCGGAAATATAGCTGCCTCCACGCCCAGACCAGTAATAATTAACACTAATGGGACAAATATAGATAATGGGCTGATAGATGTTATATTTTGAGCAATATCAGCCATATTGAGTGTTCCGAAAAGACCATAAAGCAATCCTATGCCTATAAGTAAAAAACTTGAACCTACGGTACCCTGAATCAGGTATTTTACTGCTGATTCAATACCAGCTTTATCTCCTCTATAAGCTACTAAGGAATAAGATGAAATACAAACAATTTCAAAGAAGACAAAAAGATTAAAAATATCTCCAGTAAGTACAACTCCTGTAGCGCCAGTAAGCAGGAGAAGATAAAGTATATGATATTTTTCTTCAGGTCCTTCTTTTATATAACTCAATGCATAAATTGAAACTAAAAGGCCTATCAAGGCAATAAGAGTAGAAAATATGATACCGACTGGCCCTGCTACTAAACTAATACAGAAAGGCGGCGGAAAACCACCTATAGAAATAATAATCGGGTGGTCTAATACCCTGGGAATAAGTAATGATGAAATAACAAGATTAAATATAAAAGCAATTACCGGAATAAATTTGATTATCTTCTTTGAAATAAGCCCAAGTAAAGGTAAAGCAAAAGCAAGACCCAAGGGTACAACAATTAGCAGTACAGGGTTTACCATCTTTGCTCCTTTATTTTACGAAGATTAAGTGTCCCGTAATGATGGTATAATCTTATAGCCAGAGAAAGGGCTAAAGCCAGGACCGCTACCCCGATAACAATAGCAGTTAGTACTAATGCATGAGGAACGGGATCAACCATACGAGTTGAATCTAAACCAGATTTCGAAAAAATAGGTGCAGTTCCTTTACTAATATAACCCACAGAGATAAGAAATAAATTTACTCCAGTACTAAGGATACTTAAACCAATAATAACCTTAATAAGATTACGTTTAATTAAAATAATGCAAAGCCCAATAAATATAAGTCCAAAAGCTCCTATATAGTAAACATAATTATTTAAAAAATTCATCACGTTAGATAATAAGTTCATGTTATTTATTCTTTAATCTCCTACTTCTCGTTATATAGTTTCTATTGATTTCACCCATATTAGATAATTTACATATCTAACTGGGTTCATTCACTTTCCTCTATTAGGTTATCAATAATACCAGCTAGCTCTGAACCAACTTTAAATCCAATAGCAATATAAATAATAGGGATAATACCAGCACTAAAAAGGTTATTAGGTATACCCTTGGGCAAAAAATTTAGAAGAAAATAGCCCCCAAGGCTTAAACCTACTAAGCCTACTATAATAAATACAAGTCCTCCCAAAGATTCTATTACCTTAGTTGGTGCCTCAGGTAATCTTCTCCCTCGGCAACCCATATAAATTAAAACAAAAGCAGATGCAATAATTGCCCCTCCCTGAAAACCTCCACCAGGAGATAAGTGGCCATGTACAAATATATAGACCCCAAATAAAAGAATCAATGGGAATAAAAACCTGCAACCTGTATATAAGATCAAACTAGCTGACGTTACCTTTTTTTCAACCTTACGTTTCTTCTTAGTAGCTAAAACAGCACCAAGTCCAATAGCAGCTATAAAAAGTATAGTGACCTCGCCCAGCGTGTCAAAACCCCTATAATTTACTACTACTGACGTAACAATATTTACAGCTCCAGTATCTTCTATACCCTTATCAATATAATATTTACCCACTTCTGTCTTGGGCTCACCAAAAGGAATCACAATTAGTGCTAGTGTAATTCCTAATGCAATTATGCCTATCAAAATTATGCTAACTATACTTCTCACTCTTCATGCCTTTTAGTTCTTATTATAGCAATTACAAAAACAGCAGTAACCAATGCCGCCCCAATCGCTGCCTCTGCCATAGCAACATCTGGTGCTTGAAGTAAATAAAATAGAACTGCTGCAATTAAGCTAACTACACAGGCAGCAATTACTGCACTAAGCAGATCTCTAAATATGCAAGCAGAAATTGCTGATATAAACATTAAAATTACCAAAATAGTAACAAAAAAAATCATCATTTTTTATTATACCTCCCAAACTCTTCAGTCTTATCTACCACACTCCTGTCACATAGGCTTACTCCACTCTTAAGTGAAGCTCTCCCGAGAGCATGGCTAGAAATTGGGTTGGACAAAAGAATAAACAATGCAATAATTAAGGTCTTCCAGAACCAATCCGGCTGCATTATTCCTACTCCTATAATAGTTAAAAAAGCCCCCAAAGTAGTACTCTTTGTTCCCGCCTGGACGCGGTTATATACATCAGGAAGTCTAAATACTCCCAGGCTTCCTAAAAAAAGGAATATAACCCCAATCCCAGTAATAATTTCTCCTATTATTAAACGCATTTTAAATCCCCTTTTCTAAAAATCTAGCTATTGCAACTAATCCAACAAAAGATATAACAGAATAAACTAAAGATACATCCAAATAAATATACCTTTTAAAGAAAAAACCTAATAGAGCCAAAAGAGCAACAACTATTGTTGTTAATGTATCCACTGCTATCGCTCTATCTGAAGCAGTAGGCCCTTTTAACATACGCAAAAGACAAAGTATGATAGCTACCCCAATAATTATTAAAAAGATGTAAAAAGTTGTTTCACTCATGCAAATATCACCCTTAAATATTTTTCAAACTTTTCTCCAATAATTTCTGTTGCTTCAGCTATATCTTCTGTCTTTACATTTATCCAATGAATGAGAAGAGTATCATCAACAATATCTAATGTAAATGTTCCCGGAGTTAGGGTGATAGAGTTTGCCAGAATCACTTTAGCA
>Ga0265594_1001112_pt1 | contig 21338 bp, 16 predicted proteins | sample saktaG_11_FD_190147 | JGI IMG/M metagenome (GOLD analysis project Ga0265594, IMG submission 190147) | Saline water microbial communities from Sakinaw Lake, British Columbia, Canada - sak_2011_5_24_80m | ecosystem: Environmental > Aquatic > Non-marine Saline and Alkaline > Saline ... | reverse complement strand
CAAGCGCGTAAGCCACCATCATAATGAGTACGGATAAACCTCCTGGTTTTCTGTGTCCAATAACTATTTTCAGGAGCCATCCAAAACAATCATTTTGCTTCTTTCCCCTGCTGTGCTAACGGCAGCAATGCGACTCCGCTTCATATTCTGGAGTTGCTTTTGCAGCAGTGCCTGTACTTCCTCATCACACTCGCAGGCCGCGGTCAATTGGTACGTGCTCGTATCGCTCACGAACGGCCATCGTGCCGATTTTAATGCTGATAGATCATTGCTAGCCCCCAACGTCTAAAGCTCAGAGAGCTAAAGCTTCCGGAATACGGGCTTTCAGGTATTTAAGTAGGGCGGGGTCATTATATCCTACGGTAGAAACCGGGCGGGGCAGTAGGGTAGCCAGGTCTATCCTCGTGGCTTTGGGAGCCATGGACCCCAGTTCAAATCTGGGCTGCCCCATCCCATCCCATTCCATCAAACTCTCGTTGCGCAGACCGTTTAGCAAAGCAACAACAAGGAAGGAGAAATTCACCAGAAGAAGCATGTACTCTCTCTGGCTCTATTACGCGAACGAGTGTGCAGCGGCTGTTCCCGCGGTAAAGAGCGCTTTAGAGGATGTTTTTGGTCTTGAAACGCACGAAGTAGTGCAGTTAAACCCAACAGCGGTCAAAAACGCATACAACGTACGAAGATGCCAGTACAACGCCTCGAAACTCCTCTCATCGCTTATCCAGAGTATGGCGCGCGTGCCTACAGCCCGGGATGCTGTCGCACTCTGGATGGTGCGTGACGATATGTACGTGGCGGGCATGAATTTCGTTTTCGGGCTTGCGCATACCGGCAAAGCCGCTGTACTCTCCATTCATCGACTGTACTCCGATGAGTTGATCGTCAAGGAGGCGATACATGAGCTGGGGCATGTCCTGGGGCTGCAGCACTGCACCAACGGGTGCGTGATGCAGTACTCGAATTCGTTGGCCGAGGCGGAGGCGAAGCCGGCGCGGCTCTGTGAGCGGTGTCGAGCCCGCATAAGTTATTTATAGCAAGGGCGTCGATCTACTCTCATTGTACAGAGCAATCACTGCCCAGCAGACATGAAGAAAAAATCCCTGGCGGACGTTACCGAACCCCAAGTCTTGGTGAAAATCTTAGCGGTATTTGTAGTGCTGCTCATGGTGGTCATCGCTCTTTTTGCCTACACGCTCTGGTGGAGCAGTCCTCAGAACAACGAGCACTTACAGAGGGCCGGTCTGGAGATCGTTGATATCGAGATCGAGGAGCCCACGCCGTCAATTCTCAATGATAAATTCATCGCCATTGATCTCGGCGAATCGGTGATCCTCAATATCACGGTCAAGAACGTCGGCGAGAATATATCCTCTGGTGAGGACTATTGTGTCGGGCTCGCCGTGATTACCAGGGACGGCGGCAAATACTGGCGCTTGCCGCCTGACCAGTATGTCGGGATCGACCTGGGCCCCGGAGGAACCTCACGGCACACCTTCGCCGCGACGAATAAACGCGAATTGCCCTTCCGCGGGTCGTTCGAGCTACAGGGATATGTCCGGTTGGTAAATACCGGCGAAGAGCTCTCACGAAGCGAGATCGTGATCGTAGAAGTGCGGTATCCCGACTGAGTGTTTTTGGATGTAGCTGTGCACGCACGGGCGCTCATTCAGCCGCTCTTCGCCTTCCTTCGCGCGCGATATTCAAAGAGAATCACGACCACGAGGACGAAGAGACAACCGAGGAAGAACCAGAGCCCGGGATGCAGGAAGAGATCGAATCCCGCTCCAGCTTCGACTGCCTTCTCAGGTAATGGTGCCGGTGCATACAACGGTGCATCAGCACCGCCACCGTACCCGTCCGGTACGGATCGTATAGCTATATCCTCGACTGGACCCGCACCCAGCCGCATCATCAACCCCTCGATCACCAGCGAGCCGAAGACCGCAACCGCGATGAGGGTCAAATAGCGCTTCAAGGCAGCGATCACGTCGCTTCTCTCTGCCGTACCGGGTGCGATGACCACGTATTTGCGCTGCGGTGCGTAAAGCTTCACCGGTTTCATCTTCCTGCTGTATCGCGTCCGCGCGACCTTGACCAGTCCCGCCTCCGCCAGCTTCTCCAGGTTGTACTGCACCGTCGTCAGCGGAATTTCCAGTTTCTCCGCGATTTCCGTCGTTGACCGCGGCGCATCTGAGATAGTCTCCAGAATATCCCGCGCGGTATCGTTCGAAATGACCTGTGAGATGAGCTTCGAGCTCTTATCGTTCAACGGCAAGATGAGCAGCTTCTCATCATCGAGTTCTGCGTTCTCCTTCGTTTCGCCCTCGTTGGTACCTGAGTCTCGAACCATCTCTTCTTACTTTCTTTCATTCACCGCCTTTTAAACCCTTTCATAGCTGCGATTTCGCCCGTAGCTTACCAAAACCTTATAAATCGACGAAACGAACCTTCTTGCAGGTAGGTAATCGAGATGAGAAAAAGTGTTGCAATTGTCGCGGTCATCGTGCTCTGTATACTCTCAGCGTCAATCGGCTTTATGTTCAATCCAGCATCTGATTTCGGGGAGCAGGCGGATTATTACGCACCCGTGTCCGAGAGAGGGTTATACGATTCCGCACCGGTACCGGTGCCCGCGCCAGCCGGCAAGGGCGCAGCAGAATCCTCTTATAACACTCTTATCTCGACCGCGGAGCAGAAGATCATCCAGCGTGCTTCGCTGAGCATCGAAGTAGCTGATTTTCAGACGAGTTCTGACGCACTCAGCCAGATCGTCGAACGAGCGGACGGCTTCATCTCTGACTCATACACGTACGTTACTGACACGGATCGCAAGCGAGGTGAAATAACGATCCGGGTGCCCAGTGACCGGTTTCTCGCGGTACTTGCAGACCTGGAGACACTCGGTGTGGTTACCTCGCAGCACATCTCTGGTGAGGACGTCACGGAGGAGTATATCGATCTGCAGGCGCGGCTGAACAATTCGGAGCGTCAAGAGCAGCGGCTACTGGAGATCCTCGAGCTGGCCGAGACCGTCGAAGAGATCCTGGAGGTCGAACGCGAGCTGGAGCGTGTCCGGGGCGAAATCGAGCAGATGACCGGCCGGATCACCTATTTGGAGAACCGAATCGAGCTGGCGACGATTTCTGTATCCTTATACGAGCCGGAGCCGATAACGCAGAACTGGGGCATACGGGACGCGCTTCGTGCGGCTTTTGGTGGGTTTGTTGCAGTGATACGGGGTCTGATAATCGCTGTGGGGTACGCATTACCGATTCTCACCCTGCTCGGGCTGGGCTGGATCATCAGATCGGTTGTGGTGCGAAGAAAAAGAGGCAGAGGTGAGTGATCTGAGCAGAATAAGGGCAACCACGATCGCCTCTACGTTGTTCGCACGACCGCCCTCAACGGGACAACGTGTAGTTTCCCATCCTTTTCATACACGTCGGCGTCCACCTTAAATACAAGCCGGATATTCTCAGGTGTGATGACCGTGGCCGGGTTGCCGACCGATACGATTCCGCCGCCATTCATCAGCACGATTTTGTCCGCGTAGCGCGCGGCCAGGTTGAGATCATGGATCGCCATGATTGCGGATATCTCCTTCTTCCGCACGATGCTCTTGATGGTGTGCATCACCTCGAGCTGGTGTCGAATGTCAAGATTAGAAGTCGGCTCGTCGAGTAAGAGCACGTCAGGCTCCTGCACCAGCGCCCGAGCAATGAAGACCTGCTGCATCTGGCCACCGCTTATCTCGTTAATGTCCCGCATGGCTAGGTTCTCGATGTGGAGCATTTCCAGTGTCTCCAAGACCTTTTCGGTATCCTCCTCACTCGTGCGCCAGCTGATGTGCGGTCGTCTGCCCATGAGCACGGCATCAAAGACGGTAATCGAGAATGCGTGCGCGAGGCTCTGCGGGATGTATCCGATCTTTTTGGCGAGCTCGAGCCGGCTCATCTGGCTTATTTCCTCGCCGTCGAGCAGGATGCTGCCGTGCTGGGGAAGGAGTATCCGATCGATGCATTTCAGGAGCGTGGATTTGCCCGCACCGTTGGGGCCCAGGACGGCTACTATCTCCTTCGTGCCCATCTCCAAGCTCACACCTTCGAGCACAGGGACACTGGCATAGCCGAATGCAACATCTTTTACTTTCAGGGTTACCATCTCTCCTCCTACCTACCAGTACTCCCTCTTTCTTCGCAATATTAAGTAAAGGAACAGCGGAACGCCGAGAAAGGACGTGAGCAATCCTACCGGCAGAATCGTCGGTGCCAGAATTCTGCGAGCGACCGTATCAGCCGTGAGCAAAATAACGGCCCCAAAAAGCCCGGAAGCAGGGATCAAATAGCGGTTATCGCCACCGATCACCATCCGGCACATGTGGGGCGCCACCAATCCGATGAATCCGATCGTGCCCGTGAAGCAAATCACCCCAGCGGTCATGAACGAAGCGAGTACAAAGCACACCACCCTCGTCTGATCCACATTGACGCCCAGACTCTTTGCGCTCTCGTCGCCCGCACTCAAGGTATTCAAATCCCATGATTTGAGCATGAGCAGTGGTATGCAGATGCCCAGGGTGATGAAGACAAAGAGCAACTTATCCCACGTGGCCCGGCCGAGGCTTCCGAACATCCAGAAGACGACCTCGGCCACCGCCTTCTCCTCGCCGAAGTACTGGAGGAGCCCGGTCATCGCGGAGAAGAGATACATCAGCGCGATGCCAGCGAGGATCATCGTCTCCGGCGTCGCGCCCCTGTAGCGTGAGAGCCCGTAGATAATGAACGCGGATACAATCGCGAAGACAAAGGCATTCGCGATGATCAGATACTGCCCCGCGACCAACCCCTTGCCGATGATAATGGCGAGCGCAGCGCCAAAACCCGCGGCCGATGCGATCCCCAGTGTGTATGGGCTGGCTAAGGGGTTACGGACCACGCTCTGCATCGTCGTTCCGGCGATAGCGAGTCCAATGCCTGCGAGGAGCCCCATAACGATCCCCGGCAGCCGCAGGTTCCAGACGACGAGTTCTTTGGTCGTCTCCGGCTCATGGAAGAGCCCGTGCCAGATGATCGTATATACTTCCGTGACGGAGATCTGATAGGAGCCAAGCGTGGCCGCGACGCCAGCGATCAAACCGATCAAGACGATCAAGGCGGCCATGAAGAGGAGCTTTCGAGCTGTAAAACGCTTGTACTGCGCTCGTATCTCATCACTCGTCGTTCCCTTCTCCGCAACTGACCGATTCGGGGGCATTCTTATACGTCCCTCTCTTTACCAGTTCTCTGATGGGGCGTATGGGGTGTAGAGAGCCAGGGCTCTCGTAAGATCGCCGGACACCGCTTGTTCATGCTGCATGATCCACAGTTCCGATCGCTTCTTATACAGCCTGCACTTTGGGCATACCGCCGTGCGAGTTCCGCCCCCCCAGAGGCAGCAAATGCCTGCTCGTGCGGGTACGCACCGCCCCATTTGACGGTTTCCAGATGGTTCTCACAGCGCTTCGCGATCGCTTCCAGCTCGCTCGCCGACGGCCCTGGATGATAATAGAGCATGAAACTCGGCCGGAATCCGATCAGATGATATGGTACGGTCGGATCAATCGAGGCGATGAACTGTGCGATCTCTTCGATCTCTACATCATTTATCTGCGGCACCACAACGGTTTTAATCGCTCGTAGTTTGTCACGGTGTTTGATCAGGTATGCAGCGTTGCGTAAGACTGGCTCAACCGGCGCGCCACTTAACGCCAGATGCGTATCGTTGTGATAGGCATTGATCTCCAGTGTTATATACGAGCACATATCAACGATCCGCTTCATGCTCGATTCAGTGGCAAAGCCGTTGGTGGTAAACCCAACCTGGAGCTCCGGCATCAGCCTCCGCGCCGCCTCGACCACCGCCTCGATGTACGGCAGGTGGATAGTGGGCTCGCCGCCGGTAAAGCCGAGCTTCTCGACGCCTGCTCCCTGTACTTTCTCGATCGCTTCGCGCGCCAGCTCTTCTGGATCTATATATCCGCGGTAGAACCAGTTGGTGTCGGGATACTGCGAGAGCCGATATGCGTTACAGTAGAGGCAGCGGAAATTGCAGCCCAGCAACGTTATCGAGTAGCTCTCGAGCGATTCCGCGAGACAGGTATATGCGATCTCGGGCAGGGCGACATTACAGACACCGCGCTCCTCGTTCCGATTAACCATGCAACGCCACTCGCATAATCTGCACGTCTCGAATTCCTCCATGTCCATGGGTATCCATTCAGCTCCTTCTCGTGGATTTCCGCTCTGATTGTATTACTACAGCACCGGCCATATTAACTCTCCAGCGTACAGGATCGGGGATAGGAAACAACGACCTCCATGGCAGGATAAACGCGAATCAATGCACCGAACGTTTTTTGTGACGGCTCGTGTTGCTCACTGCATGCTAATCCACCATCGACCGTTTCTAAATGCTGTAAAGCGCATGCAACAGCGTGTTGTACCTCCTTATCGCTCGGCCTTCTTGATACAGGCTCTCGTGCATATTCAGCGCCGAACTTGGTGATCTTATACCTGATTCCGCGGTCAATACGTGCCAAAAAGGCCGCGATGCGCTCTATCTCCGCACAATCAACAATACCCGGGATCAGCACAGTCTCAACGTGAAATTCAAGGCCACGCTCCCAGAGATTCTGCGCCGCCATCAGGACACTATGGTTGGACATACCGGTATACCACCTGTGTATCGAATCGGTGTATGCCTTGATGTCGAGCGCAACTTCAGTAAGACCCGCATCCTTCAGATCCCTTACGTATTCCCTGTCTAATAACGAACCATTTGTTGACAGTAACAGATCTCCGTACCCACGTTCTCTGAGCTTGTGCACGAGCGCAATCAAAAATGTCTTGTTCAATGCAGGCTCGCCACCCGTTATCTTAATCTTCTCCGGGCATACCTGATAGCAATCGCACGACCTGTCGAGTAACTGTACCAGTTCACCGACGTTCATTGGATTTCCTATTACTGCGCGTGCCGAGCTGAAACAGCCGCGACATCGGAAATTACAACCAGCAAGGGTGATGATAGCGTGCGGTTTCGGTCCCGACGGTGACAGGCTAATGAACGGGACATATCTTGTGCCGATTGTGGACATATGGGTAGCTCCCTTATCGCGTTTCACGAGCACGCACTATCAGGTTGCTGATGCGCGCTCTACGAACTGCCCTTCTTTCTTCGTTCCGGTAACGCACCGGCGGTAGTGTGCCATCGCAACCATCACACGTCCTCCTTTTCATGAAATCTACGTGATCAGTGTCATTGAATCCGAGTAAGCAAGCACCTTCCTTTCTCCGTCCGGATAGTCTACGCGCAAGAACTCCTCGAGGAACTCCTGCGAGACGTGCCCGGGCTCGATGGGGAGATCCGGATGGAAGAGCTTGGCAAGCAGCACGATGCCATAGGTGTGTTCAAAGCCGTTCGTAACGGACCAGGGCACTGCATATATCTTGTTGTTCACAGCGGCATTCATGGTTCCCCAGGATTTTCCCGCCTGGAGCTGTTGCAGGAGATCCGCAGGCTCGGTTGCGGTATCCCACCAGCCGAAGACGTTGCCACAGATCATGATGACCTGATCCGGATTCTCACTCAACACCCATTCAGCGTTCACTTTAGGATAGCCCGTCGTGGCGTCCTCGGTTATTGGCCGCCCCCCAGCTTTCACACAAATATGATAGAGGGTGGTGCCTGGTCCATAGCTACTGATATCCGAGGTCTTGCCGATCGCACCGGAGGTATAGGTCAGAAAGACCGCGGGCTTTTCCTTGTCCCCCACGAACTCCTCCACCTGTGCCAGGTAATCGTCATGCCAGGCGATGAATTGCTCTGCCCGCTCCTCCTTATCCAGGAAGAAAGCGAGCTTCTCCAGCTCATCGAAGACCTGATCATAGTCCGCGGTGACGTAGAGATAGAAGCCTGCCACGGTGATATCAAACCCTTCGAGCTTATCTGCCACTAGATTCACATTGATCGTGCCCGTCGGCGGAGCGATGACCAGATCGGGCTCTAATGCTACAATCGCCTCCCAATCGACCTCTTTCCACGTGCCAACGACCGGCCGCTGGGACATCACGGGGAAGTAAAATGGGAACTTCTGAACTGTATCACTGACCCCTATTACTTTCTCTTCCTCGCCCAATATCCGTATCGCGCGTGCACTATCGGAACTAAGGACGACGATCGTCTTGACGGGCCTATACATCGTCACTGTTCTGTCCGCAGTATCAGTGGTCGTTCTCGGTGCGCCATTCCAGTAGACGTAGACGTGCGCGGCATCCCGTAAGTCCTCCAGGGCGAGATCGCGCTCACCGTGAAGATAGCTGAAGACATTCGCCACAAGTTCACGCTCGCTCAATAATCCATTAGCATCATCGTCGCAGGGTATCCCGGCGGCTGCTGCGCCAGGCAGGAACGATATCGAGGCCGCCATGCAGAGTAGCAGTATCATGAGGGCTCGCCCTGCGGCTGCGGCTCTCATTCCATGCTGCCTCCCGTGGTCCTTACGCCTCTGAGTAAAAGCAGTACGATGACCAGTGAAACGGTGACTGATAGTGCTTCGAACCCTGGAACCGCAGGTTCAGCAATGGGCGTTTCCGTGGAGGCTACAGGTTGTGCAGGCGTTGACGGCGTGCCGCCTTTACCCACAACCACGGTCGTTGTTCCGATACTGCCCTCTTCCTCGCCGAGCAGATCAACCCACGTACCCGTAAACGTTCCGGTACCCGCAGCTGGTGCCTTTATCCGGTAGTTCACGACCGTCTCGTCCATCATCACGAAGGCAATTTCCTGCCCGGAAACCTCGTAGTTTTTGCATGTCGTGCTCACGAAGCCAAAGCCCTCCGGGATCGTCTCGAGTATACCAACCACCAGCGGGGGTTCCCCGTCCACGGTGAGCGTCACCTCGAACTCATCACCGGGCGCGGGATCACTCAGCACGGACCGCCTTACTCCGCCCACGTCCGCTGCCTGCACCGCGCTCATCGCACTCGCAAAGAGCGCGGAACTCACCAGTATGAGCATTAAAAGCCGCAAAAACCAGTTCCTACCACTTCCCGTTCTCCTCATCCTCATCATCATTCCGCACCCTCCAGGCTCATCGCCACACGCGCGCTCACACACATGATTATGATATTTTTATTCCTACCGTTATATAACTCTCTTTATATTTAACAAGATAGAGATTATTTTACGAGTATTTTAATATCAAGAGAACGCTTTTAATACCTCATACACGGATCTCATTTGACGCGAAGCGAGAGACCAAAGGGAGATAAACCGACCGTGAGCGGGGCGAGGAAGAAGGCGGTTCAGCACAAAGGAGTAACGGCACGACTTGGCGTCATCGCCGTGCTGATGGCCGTGACTCTTGGGGCGGCGGTACCACTCCTCTCGGCGACCACCATCACGGGCACCCAGACGATCTCGAGCCAGGATGAACTCTTTGACGTCAACTACGACACCGTCACGATCTGGCTTGATGGCGGCGGGACTTCCACGATCCTGCAGGGGCAGGTTATTCAATTTTACAATCGCAGTGGCGGACCGGCGGGAACGGTAACGTTAACGGGCATTTCGGGCGATGCGGAAGATCACGAGCAGTTCTCCGATAGTAACGGCGAGCTTGATTCCGATCTCAGATCACTGAAAGCGGGCACGTATATCGCTACCTGTACAGAAGGGTGCGATAACACCACGATCACGGTCGAAGAGCCGTACCTGAAGTTGAAGCTCAAGCGGAACGGGAAAACGATCGAGAGCATACCGGAAGGTTCACGCTTCACCATCGAGCTGAGCACCAATCTGGATCCAAATGACGGTGTTAGCCTTGTGGTGGAAGACCCTGGTGGGGACATACGCAAGGCGAATTATGATGGGACCGTCTTTGACACTGTTAATGTTGATCACCTTACCGATCTGGCAATCAACACCGCGGGCTGGGAGCTGGGCACGTATACCTTCCAGGTCATCACCGAGGAGGAGTACGCGCGTGGGCTCGATGCGGAGAGCAGCGAGGAGGAATTGGAGATTGTAAGTGGTGAGTTGAAGATAGCGGCGCAGAAGACCGAGATCGTCGAGTTGGAGAACATACGTCTTACGGTTACTGGGGTTCCCGATCTCGAGATCGCGCTCTTCGTGGAGCGGAACGGTGAGCATGCGGTATTCCCGGCGAGCCGGAATGACAATCCCCCCGGCGACACATACGGCGGGTTCAATGACACCATCGGAGCCGAAGGCGAGATGGTGTATCTCGTTCATTTCGATCGAACGGGCTCATACACGGTCAAGGTGCAGGACCGAAACAGTGATGTGGTGGATTACGTCGACATCGCGGTTTCAAAGAAGAAAGTGACGTTCACAACCCCGGAGACCTGTGCCATCGGATCGGATCTCATTATCAACGGCACGGCAAATACGGGCAAGACTCTGGACATCGCTATCGAGGATGTCATTGTGAAGGCTGGTGTGGCAATAGACAGTGAAGGGAAGTTTGAGGTGAAGCTGCCCACGCCTGAAACGTTCGGGACGGGGACCGAGGACGTGATCAAGATTCGAGGTTTTATCGTCGAGGATGAAAGTTTTTCCGAGGAAGAAGATGTCTCCGAGTTCAATGATCACGGATCGGTACTGGTCCTCATGGTCTCAGGAGATCTCACGGCGGAATCCTCGGTTGCCCTGGTGCCGCCTGGGGATTCGTTCACGCTCAGCGGCACCGCGCTGGGCATGAAGGTGGTGGACATTCTCATTGTGGGGCCCGATGGTGGAAGCGGCAACGGCATGAACCCGATCAATTCAATGGAGAACGGACTGCCGAGCGGCATGAGCTATGAAGCAGCATCGGTAAGCAGCGGCACGTCTACCTGGACACTTGATCTGGAGGTCGATGATGATGCGGACACCGGGCAGTATCTCGCGTTCGTACTCACACCAGGACGGAACCAGGAGTATGACGGCATCGGTACGGATGATTTATTGCAGGGTATCGCGGTCACATATTTCGGGGGTGATCTGAGCAGGCTGGCAGCGAAGAATCAGGAGCAGATAAAGGCGATTCTGCTAGATGCGACGACTGATGCCCCGGGCAGCGACGATTTCATGAAGACGGTGAAAGTCACTGTCGGAGCGGCTGAGTTAATGCTCTATTCGCTTGAGGACGTCGTGATTGGCGATAATCTCACGGTACGTGGTGCCTCGAACAGAGAGGGACAGCCCATCATCATCAAGGTGGCGGGTCCGCTCAATCTCGGCACGCAGTTTGTCACGGTCGCTGACGGCACGTTCACGGCCACCTTCAGCACGCTCGAAGCGTTGACCGGGGAGTACACGGTGGAAGCGAACGATGGTGAAGGGCATACTGATACAAAGACGGTGACGATCGTCACGCCGACTCGTACGCAGGAAGAGTCATCCACAACACCGGCTCCTACGAGCGCACCCACGACAGCGATGCCTTCACCCGCGCCGGGTGCGGAATCGGGAACAACGGCGACGGCACAGCCTGAGACCTCTGAACCGGTACCAGGATTTGGGGCTCTGGCAGTGGTACTCGCTGTACTGATCGTTTCTCTGCTTGTCGCGATCGCGCGAAAGCGACGCGATTAGATTAATTCAACGCTCACGTCTTCTGAACAGGAAAGCGCCACCAATGAGCATGAGCATCACTACAACGCATTCGAAGCCCGGCGCTTCAGTACTCGCTGGTTCCGTGCTTTGCTCAGCCGCAGGCGCTGCGGTTGGTGCTGGCGGCGTCGCGACCGGCGTCTGTGCGGGTGTGGCCTCCGGGACGGGTGGTGACACTGGTGTAGCAGGTGTAGTGACCGGATCGGCTGTTACAGCGAAGAGCGAAAAATCTGATGTAACAGCCTCGAAATACACGGCGGCGTTCTCCATCTCAGCGATGTTCGCGGTGGGTAGCGCATCCCAACCGTCGCGTTCATGATAGCGGTTTAACGTCACCGCGTCCGCGTCAATCTGGTTCTCCTCGATCCACGATGTTGCCACCTTGAACTCGATTCGCCCTGCTATGGTCGCGTCCTCATCATCATGCTCCACTGTGATATCGAGGTACACGTACGGTATCCCTGAGGGATCAGGTATCCCATAGGGTTTCTCAACGCGTTCCACAACGACTTTCGCATCGTTCACGTTGCCCTCAGCGGTAAGCGCGAGCAGAGAGACGTCCATATCCTGGAAGACCATTGCCACTTCCTTTCCCGCCTCCAGCCGTGGAATGGTGCGGGTTACCTTTGTCACTGCGGCTGCGGGAGCGACGGACGTTGAGGTCGAAGTCGCCGTGGTACTGTCTTTTGCGCTCGACCCGCCGCTACCATCGCTACCTTCTTCATCCTCTTCCGCTTTATACGTGACCACAAGGACTGCTGTTGCCGGCATCATGTTATCGCCGTCGTCGCCCTGAACGACCTCGTTGTCCTCAGGTAAAAGGTGTCGGGTGACGTCGATCGCAACAAGTCCTTGCTGCGCTTCTTTGGCGCCGACCTCCATCGAAAGCCCCTCGAGATCTGCACGCCACGCGTTGAAGTAGCCGTTGTACAGCCCTTTGCCCAGCTCCCGACCGTTGAATTCGATGAGGTCATCATTGGCATCATCCGCCCAGGGCGAGATCACGCCGAGTATCGCTTTTTCCACTTCCTGATTTAGATGCTCACCGGTAAATTCTGCGCTATTACGGCACTCTTCCAGCCCGAGGAACCCACCATCCGGTCGTATCTCGCGTCCACCCATGAGAATGTCCGCGCCCTCGGTGATCCAGTACTCACGCTTTGGCGCCGCGTTATCCTCGTAGACGACGAGCAGAGCGGGCGCGGCGAATGAGTATTCGTCGGTAAAGTCGTCATCGCTCCCATCATTGATATTCTCGACGGTGACGACGTACGTCCCATTTGCGCGCACGTAATTCGTGAGATCGTAGGCGTACGTGCCCCACGCATGGAACCGAAAATTGAGGAAATCGCCCTTGATGTCGTTATAGCTCGCATCCAGGCTCAATTCAGTGGAGGCACCGCCCGGTGTCTGCACCGTGAGGCGGATCTTCGGCGCTTTTGGTCTCGAGCTCTTGGGTTCAGCCCAGGTATAGGAGAGATACAATCGCGCCAGCGTGGTGTCCCCCGGGATCTGCAGGTTATATGTGATCTCATAGGGCGAGCCATATATGGTCCCGCTATCACGCGAGTCGTCACTGCGATAGACCGCATCGCCCGTGGTGACTATAACGCCACCACGTACCACCTCGTGCGCGTACTCTTCCAAAGGCTGATCAGCCGCGAAACCGTTCCAGACGACTTTCTGCGCCCTTGTCAATTCGTTGTTCGTCTCGTTGAGTTCCTGCACCGCTTCGTCTTCGTCAACCACAGCACTCAGTGTGTAATTCTTGCTTGTGTCCTTATAGGCCAGTTTTGCGCCCTGTGCTGTATCCGTCCAGCTCAGGGGATCCTCGCCTTCAGGAGTCCATGCGAATCGCAGCTCGCGCTCCTTACCGACACTCAGGTCCGCAATCGTCTCACTCCCGATCAGCTCGCCATCCGCGTAGAGTGCCACTTTACCAGCTTCTGCGGTCGCAGTTCCGTTGTTTCGCACCGTGACATTCACGTAATTCCGCAGATTGAAATAGGGCTCACCCATGGCAAGGTTATACTCCTCGGACCAGAGGTAATGGTAGGGCTTGATCGCCGTAACGGTGAGGTCTGGCAGCTCCGCACCGTCACCTGGTGATTGAGCAAAATTCTGCGCGAGCGCCGGTGCCGAATATGCGAGTAAAACGAGGAGCATGACGGCCATTACTGCGCATACTGGTGCGAGAGTCTCGAGCGCTTCTTTGCTGCGGTTAGCCATCTCCTTATTGATTGTCGTTGCCATACAATTTAAAGGCTGGAATTGCCTTATCGTATTCCTTCCCGTTAGCGTCGGTAAAGGTCGTGCACCTGATGATCCCGCTGCCAGCCACCTGCAATTGCAATTCGGCCTGATGATGCAGCTGCGGATACGAGCCCGTTCTGATGGTGAAATTATACGTCACGCCTTCTCTCAGGGTCAACGTCCTGTTCAGCGAGATGTTCAGATAATCGCCATGATAACCGTTCCAGTGGCCTTCAGCGCACTCGCCGGTCGTTGCATTCCAAATTCGCACATATTCGGTGTGCCCGCCCGTGCCCGTGCAGGGATAGGTGTACAGCGTGTTTACCGAGATCTCCTCATTCATATTTATAGTTCCGTTATGCACTCCCGCGATGCTGGGATATGGATGAGCTGATTGCCTCGTATCAAGAGCACCCTCAGTGGTTAGTTCCACCACGAGAATGGCATTGGTGATGCCTACGTAGTGGTCATTACAGTTATCGTCCATTCGGGTATACCATGCTGTATTATCCGATGCGTTGACCTGCTCTGTCACGTTCCATGAGTTCAGCTCAAACGTGTTGCTGTCCACCATGGTGGTGTTCAATTCATGTTCATTACATTTCAGGCACTTCTCGCAGCACCCCGTCTCACTGGTATTATAATCTTCGTAGGCGGTCAAATGCACCATCGTGAGCGTTGCCTCAGTTACGTTATCCAGGTCAACGGTGCCGGCGAAATCGGTCGTTCCTGAATCATGCGCCGCGATCGGTGGATAGTAAATTTCGTAGTGGAGCGCTTCATGTCCATCATTTATCCAGTATTGAAGCGCTCTTGGGTTATCCCCGCCTTCGTAGGCAACGACAAGCACGATCCCGTATACTCTACCGTCGATCGAGCCGTTGATTTTCGATACGGTGGCAGTATTCATAGCTCCCATCTTCACCAAACCGGTTACATTATAAAGCATCCAGTGTTTGCCGTGCGTTGCACACCAGACATGAGGATTCGCATCCTCAGCTCCCTGGAGATATACTGGCCCCAGATCGTTCCGGTCAACCACATCGTTGAAGGAGACATTCACCCACCCGCTTTTATACTCGTTGCTACCCCAGATGCCGGTATACAGATACGCTAATTTTACCATGCCATTCGGTACAGTTGTGTTTAACGCAAGGTGTGTCCTGCCGTCCCAGGGCACGTAGTCGATGAACACACCGCCGTTAACCGTGCCGTTCGCTCGCGTCTCCAGCGGCCAGCCGCTGAAGTTGTAATCGGCTGACGCGGGCGTGATTACCACTACCAGTGCCAGTGCGATTACGAGTCCCAGTGCGAGATGTTTCTTGTGCATTTTCTTATGAAGGGGGCTAAAAGAGGGGGAAACTCGTTTTTCCCCGAATTTGTTGACGCGCGTGACGTGCGTTATTCATCGCCTTTTTTTCTCCGCGCCATGTAGGCGAGCGCTACGAGACCTCCGATTGCGAATACCGCTTCGAAGCCGGGCTCTGAGGGCGCCGGCGTCTGTGCCGGGGTCAGGGTTGGGGTCAGTGTTGGTGCTGGCGTTACCACTGGCGGTACCGTTGGGGCTGGTGTTGGCTTTGGCGTCGATGTTGGCGTTGGTGTTGCTGCCGCAGGTTTACCGGGGTAGTCGTTCGGATCGCTGGGATCGGTACCCGCTAAGATCTCCTCGATGTCCGTGTAGCCATCGCCATCGGAGTCTTTCGGTGTCCCTCCGCCGCCCCCTCTTCGCACCGTTGGTGTTATTTCCTCATATTCCAGCACGAGGATCGCAGTACTTGCTTCCATCCAATCAAGGCTGCTCTGGAAGCCTGCTTCATTGGTAGTCGCTAAAAACGTCGTCACGTCGCGATCGTCAATGCCGATCTGGCTGCTGCCCGAGTAGTTCCAGACATTGGCCCAGGCCTGCCCGTTGAAGAGCAGCTCACCTTCGGTCGGACCCGCACCGGGCGCAATCGTGATCAACCGCGCGCTGTGCACCGTATCGAACTCGATCGAACCGGCGAATGGCGCATAAGCCGTTGCCTCCTCCGGCGTGGTACATTGAGACGTGCCGCCATAGAGGAGGTCGAACTCATCATTCACCAGAATAGTCCGAAGGGGCTCGGTGGTATCCTCATAGATTACGATGAGCACCATGCCGCGCATGGATACCTGCCCGCCGGTCAGATAGGAGTTGGCAAGATCCGCGAAGTTGCCGCTCGTGCTGAAGTCCGCGGTGACATTGTAGACCAGCATGCCGTAGGGATAGCTGGAGCCGAATCCCTTCTCATCCCAGTAGTGGTAATCCAGTGCCTGCAGGTTGCCGTTGAACGTGAGGTTCATGTTGCCAGGCATCACGTTATTCTTCGCCCAGGTGTATGGCACGTAGAGTCGTGCCTCTTTTACCGTCGCCGTGCCGGGCACCGGCAAGTCGCTCGCAGTCCAGTTGACCGTGTAGTGCGCCCAGGTAGGATAGGTGGTCGAACTCAGGTAGTAACTATCGCCGGTCGAATAGAGCAGGTCGCCCTGGAGCTCGCAGGTCTGCCAGGTGGTGATGTCACTGCCGTCGGTGTAGCGTTTACCTTTGTAGCCGTTGTTCACGACCGTTTTGTCAATCTCTAACGTGTTATTCATCTCATCGGACTCGTTAATCTCGTTATCAGCGTCTGCCGTGACCGTTATCGTGACTGCAGTACCTGCAGTTCGATTCGTAGGATCAGTAATGCTGACCGTTGTGCTGTTCCCGGTAGCCAGTAACGGCACGGTAACTCCTTCACTATAACCATCAACGGCAATCGTGACGTTAAACGCACCGACCTCCGCATCCCCGACGTTCTCAATCACCGTGCTGATCTCGTTGCTCTCGTGTGCAAAAAGGTACCCTCCGCAGTTCGGGGTGATACTGTTGACAACCAGATCAGGCAGCGCCTGTGCAGTTCCTAGAGAGACAACCATCGCGCACACCGCAAGTGCGCACACAACACTTCTTTTCTTCCATTTCATCATTTTTACCTCTTCTCCATATCATTAACCGCAGAGGAGGTGGAAGCGCACGCCTTCCCCGCGCTCCATATCCTCTATGTAAGATAGAAAGAAAAATCATGTTACGCTTTATAAGCTTTTCGGTATTTTATAACATTCAAGCAAGCACTGGGCCGAGAGCCCTTATGGAGCGCTGGTTTCGCTAACCAAACTGTTCACGCGCCCCGCGTCATGCTCTAGCCATCCTCCAGCGTTTCAGGGGCCGTTTTGTTACCGTGGTTAGACATACCGTGGTCAGACCGATGCTATTTGATCGCTCACCTCGATCGCTCACCTCGTACTTACTCGATACGCACGTCACCATTCATCCTGCCATTCGTTCTCGTAACCAAGAGGCCGCGTTAAGTATAGTCGCTGATAGCGGGCGTCTCGAAACTTCGTATCACTGATGAACCAGGACACTCGCTGAAGCCGAGAGGAGAGAAGGAAGAGAGATACGACTTGCAAAGAACGTGGTGAGAAGATCTGAGATCTGAATACTGGCTGTCATCACGACGCTTCTGATTGCTTCACCTGTTAGATCATCGCCTCCTTCGCCTTCCGACTATCACACACACAAAAAAAGCGTCACCGGCACCAGAGTGCAGGGGGGACTCATGTCCCGGTGGTCACCCCTGTACTTTCTTTTCCAGGTTCGTTATGGCTCGAGGAGAGGATTTAGTGGATGTGGTGCCGGTGCGCCTAAGAGGGAGGAGGCCTCGGGAGGAAAGAGGTGTGGTGTGGGCTGGAGTGCGCTCGCGCAGCCGCTGTCAACGCACCCTAAAATGCCATTCCGGCTAGAAGCCCGTTTCATCCTGCACTTCGCCTCTCTGCGGCAGGTATTCATAGCGCGCCCTTCCGCGGCGCGGTACTTTTCTTCTTCCTGCCGTACCGTCCGAGTAGACGCGTTCGCTGCTTCCATCGCTGCGCCCGCGCTTAGTAACACCATTATCTATTTTGTTAGAACTTAGTTCTATTTAAAAAGGTAATGGTAATATCAAAGCACACTAACATATGATCCGTTGTGATCAATGCCCCCTGAGAACGCTTCAGACACTGAGCGAGCATCCTGGAGGGTGTGTGGATCTAATACTAAGCGAACAATTTCCTCAGAGCTGCCGCAACGCGTCCAGCGGGCTCAGGCGCGCCGCGCGGAGCGCGGGATACAGCCCGGAAACAACCGAAAGCACGAGCGAGATGGCGAATCCCGCAACCAGTATGGTGGGTGTCACGATGGTGATGCTCCCTGCTTCCAGATTCGCGCCGATGCTCCCGCCGAGCGCACTGACCAGAAAGGGCTTGCCCACGAGGTCGATCAGCACGGAGAAGCCGATACCGAACAGATCACCACAAATACCGCCAATAACACCGATGATCACGCATTCCGCGAGGAAGAGCTTCATGACATCGAAGTCGGACGCCCCCAGCGCCTTCGTGAGTCCGATCTCGCGCGTGCGCTCGAAGACCGAGATGATCATCGTATTGATCACCATGAGCGCGCCGACGATCAGCGAGATACCTGAGAAGAACCCCAGCACGAGTGTTACGGCCACCATCAGCCGGTTCACCTCATCGATCACATCCTGCGCCGAGTGCGCCGAGAGACCAAGATCCTTTATCCGCTCGCGTACAGCAGCGGCAAACGCGGGATCATCTACTTTAACTATCAGCCCGTCATAGGAACCTTTTTCGTCCAGCTCGAGGGCATTCGTGACGGCCATGAGAACTTCGTTATCATGCTCATCGCCCGTCGATTCCAGCGTGCCCGCGATCCTGAAAGTCGTTCTTTTATCCACCGGCCGTCCTTCCTCGCCATATAATCTGAGCTTCACCACTAACTCGTCACCCACGTCCAGATCTTCCACCAGTGCCAGACGCCGGGCGACATCGTAGCCCAGCACTACCTGGACCGGCGTGCCCGCAGCTTCAGCTTCAGCAAACCACGAGCCCTGCGCTATCTGCAACTGCTGCTCATGGATCTGGCGATACTCGGCTGCGATACCTTTTACCGCGAGATACGTGTTATTCTGCGTGACGTATGAATCCTTGACGTACGGTGCTACGAGCGCAACGTGAGGGCTCGATTCAATCGCATTGATCTTCGAATTGGTGATCAGGGTCACACTCTCTCCAGATACGCCTGCAGAGACCTCGATTGTGGTAAGATCGTGTGATGCCTTGATCTGCTCAACGGCCTGTACCCGAATGCCCTCTCCTAACGCGGTGACCCCGATGACTGCTGCAACGCCTATGGCGATCCCGAGCACGATGAGCAGCACACGCAGTTTCTTCCGCATCAACTGCCTGCTTGCCAGGGAGAACAATTCCCTCATGGCCGGTTCTGGATCCTCCCGTCCAGTATCTCCACCACGGTGCTCATTCGCTGCGCTGAGGCCAGGTCATGGGTCACCATGATAATGGTCTTGCCCTCTTCGGTGCTCAACCGCTTGAGCAGTTCCAGAATGCTCCGCCCGGTCTTCGAGTCGAGGTTGCCTGTGGGCTCGTCGGCCAGAATGAGCGCAGGATCGTTCGCCAGCGCACGCGCGATCGCGACGCGCTGCAGTTCACCTCCGGAGAGTTCAGAGGGGAGATGATGCGCACGATGTTCCAGCCCCACCAGCGCCAGTAGCCGCTGAGCACGCGCTTTTCGCTCGCTCTTGCTCCTCATACCTTTCGTAAAATACAGCGGATACTCGACGTTCTCCACCGCGGTCAACGCAGGTATCAAATTGTAAGCCTGAAAGATGAACCCGAGAAAATGCCGCCGTAACAACACCAGCGACCTTTTATCACGGTAATCCACTCGTGAGCCCTTCAGATAGACCTCACCGTCCGTTGGCGCATCGAGGCAGCCAACGATGTGCAGTAACGTTGATTTACCGGAGCCCGAAGGGCCAACAATAGAAATAAACTCGCCGTCGTCTACTTTCAAATCCACACCGTCTAATGCCACTATGTTCTCGTCGCCCATACGATAACGTTTCGTTAACCCCCGTGTCTCAACGGTCATTTTTTTATTTCTTTAAAGAAATAGTTTAATCGCAGGTATCCAATCATCATATCTTTTCCCATTTGCATCTATAAACTCCGTGCAAGTAATTTCTCCATCTGGCACGGTTAAAGTCTTATTATGGTGAATTCTGGGATAAGAACCTGTGCATATCGTGTAATTGTATTCAAATCCTGCGTATAAGGTAAAATGTTCGTCAAAAGTTATATTGTGCCAATCTCCTTTGTATCCCTTCCAATTTGCTGTTATGTTCCATGATGCATTCTCAAATTTGACATATTCGCTATGCCCCCCAGTCCCTGCGCATGGGTAGGTGTACATTCTATTAACGATAACATCATGGTTCGGTTTGATTGTGCCGGTATGATTTCCCATGATACTTGGATAAGTCCCTGAGTCCATATCAAAAACTAAAGGCACTGTTGCGAAATAGGTCTCCCAGGACTCCATCAGCGGATAATTGTCCTTATCTGTATTTATGCTGTAAGGTGTATCTCCAATTCCGTCGCTTTCTGCATCGTTTCCTGGGTAATCATCCCAATAGTTACCCATATAGTTCTCATAAGTGGCACCTTTATAACTATAAGTTATTTTTTCTGTCGAGTTCCAGATGTTGTTGGAACTGTCGGACGAATAAACATTATTATAGTTGTTTATGAAATCATTGAAACATATTTTGTTACTGTTAGAATAGCCAATGTAGATGCCGTTGTCGTTGTTGCTGACATTATTGTCGGCAATGGTATTACTGTTGGAAGAGGCGAGGTAGATGCCGTCGTCATAATTGCTACTGATATTATTATCGGCAATATTATTGTGGTTGCTGGTCGAGTCGAGGTAAATGCCTTTGAGGATGTTGTTGCCAATCGTATTGCTGGAGATGGTGTTATTTTTGGAACGGTCAAGGAGGATGCCATTGTCATAATTATTGCTGACAGTGTTACCATCAATAATATTATTGTCGGATTCAACGAGGCAGAGGCCGTTGTAAGTATAAGTTTTGGTGACTGTATTACTGGAGAGGGTGTTATTTTTGGAACGGCTGAGGAGGATACCGCAGTTATTGCTGCTAATCATATTGTCGGTAATGGTATTATTATCACAGGAACTGCCGAAATATAAACCCCTATTGTTGTTGCTGATCATATTGCTGGAGATGATGTTATTGTTAGAATACCAGAGGTAAATACCGCTGTCGGAGTTGCTGCTGACATTATTGCCGGTAATAGTGTTGTTGCTAGAATAGCCGTCGATGTGTATGCCAAAGCCGTAGTTGCTCCTAATAATATTACCTGTAATAATGTTGTTGTTATTGATGTTGCTGGAACCACGGATACGGATACAGTAGGCGTTGTTGCTGATAGTATTGGCTGAAATAATGTTGTTGCTGGAATGAATTATTATTCCTGAATCATACCACGTA
>Ga0265594_1001109_pt1 | contig 21367 bp, 22 predicted proteins | sample saktaG_11_FD_190147 | JGI IMG/M metagenome (GOLD analysis project Ga0265594, IMG submission 190147) | Saline water microbial communities from Sakinaw Lake, British Columbia, Canada - sak_2011_5_24_80m | ecosystem: Environmental > Aquatic > Non-marine Saline and Alkaline > Saline ... | reverse complement strand
GAGACGGTTGAGCCAGAGCCAGAAGTGGTAACCAAAGCCGAAGCAAAGCCCAAGCGTAGCCGAAAAAAGGAAAAAGTAGCCGTAGCCTAGAACGCTTGACCAAAAAGACAATCAAGGCAAAGTAGCCTCTGATGATAAGGGGGTTATTTTGCTTTTTTGTGCCTATTGAGGGGTAGTCTGAGTGATAGAGACTACCCCCTTTTTCCCCAATAAGAGAAATATCCCCCTGCAACAAGCCCGGAAAGGGGCTAGATTTTGATTTTAGGGGGCTCTTACGGATGATGACCGTGAGAGTCCCCATTTTGTTTATCTGATTGCACTAAACAAGCATATGTTGCCTGCATAATTATTGGCTATCGTGTAATGGTGAAGTGAATAGATTACCCCAAAGATGGGATGCCACTTACCCAATTCCACGTCAGGTTACTTAGGTTATACCTAGATAGAATTTTTGTACATAATCAGTTTGTGATAAGTCTTGGGGCTTGCCTTGCAAGATGAGTTCTCCAGTCTCCAGGATGTAGACCCACTGAGAAAGCTCGAAGGACATGGAGATATTGTGTTCTACCATCAAGATGGTAATCCCTCTTTGGTTGAGCATGGTGATAATGTTGGCAATTTCTTCAATGACAACAGGTGATAGTCCTTGAAGAGGCTCATCTAATAAAAGCAGTTTTGGTTTGACCATTAATCCACGGGCGAGAGCCAGCATTTCAGCTTCACCGCCACTTAGAGTTTTTGCTCGACTGTTCCTTCTTTCTTTTAGTATGGGAAAATACTCATAGATTTCTTCAAGGTCTCTTTCTATTTCCTGTTTTTTGGCGTTTTTTCGTGAGAAAGCGCCCATTTGGAGGTTCTCAAAAATTGTCATGTAAGGGAAAAGCCCCCTTCCTTCAGGGACGTGAACAATGCCCCGTCTAAGGATAGCGTAAGGGGGGACCCTATCTATTCTTGACCCTTGAAACCAAATCTCACCTCCAATTGGTTTTTTTAGGCCTGATATAGTCTTCAAAATAGTACTCTTGCCCGAACCATTGGCACCAAGAAGACTGACTATCTTCCCGGCTGGTACTTCTAAGGAAACACTCTTCACTGCCTCGAGAGCTCCATAACATACTGTCAGATTTCTAAGGCTGAGGTACTTATCTTCTGTCGGAAACATCTATTGCTCCCCCGAGGTAGGCTCTAATTACCTCTGGATTTCCCCCGATCTCTTTAGGGGTACCCTCAGCGATCTTCATTCCAGCGTCTAAGACCATTATCCGGTCGCAAACAGGGAAAAGCGCCTTCATGTTGTGCTCGATTACTAGAATGGTAACCCCTTTATCCCGCACTGTAAAAATCAAATCCTGGATAGCTGCTATTCTTTCCGGGTTCAAAGCACACAGCGGTTCATCCAGCATTAATAACTCAGGGTCAGTTCCTATCGCTATGGTAAAATTGAGGGTCTTTTGATAACCATGAGATAGGTTCTTAGCAAGTACATCCCTTTGATTGTCTAGCCCGGTAAGTTTTAACAGCTCCATAGTTTTTGCTTCGGCAGCCGTCTCTTTCTCACGGTTACCCAATGTGTGAAACAAGGAGCCCCAAAAACTTACCTCGGTATGCAGATGTCGGGACATGGCGGCATTCTGGAAGACAGAAAGGCTATCAAACAAAGCGGTCAGTTGAAAACTTCGGGCGATTCCCTTCTGAACCAGTTCATGTGGTTTTAACCCGGTTACATTCTCACCCTTGTATAAGACCTTCCCCTCTGTAGGTGGGTAAAACCCGGTGATTACATTAAAAAGGGTTGTTTTGCCGGCTCCATTAGGGCCGATCAATCCCAGTATTTCCCCTTGGTAGATATCAAAACTTAGCTGGCTAACCGCAGTTAAACCACCAAAGCGCTTAGTAATATTTCTAACCTCAAGGAGCGACTCATTCATTTATCTCTCCTTAACCCTGGCTATCACTTTTTCGGCCCATGGCAAAATCTTCTGAGGTAAACTTATTAGTCCCTCAGGCAGGAAGGCTAGGGTAGCTGCTAGGATTAGCCCGTAAATTAAAGGGACGAGCTGGGGGAAGGGACGCAGGAACTCCCGTGTTAATCCGAAGATAACGGTACCAACTATGGGCCCGGCAAAGTGTCCCGTACCGCCGACAACAGCCCAAACGCACACATAAATCCCCAACCCCCAGTAGAATTCAACAGGCACTAGAATGGTTGTGAAATGAGCATAAAGGCTACCACCGAGGGCAGCAAATGCCGAGGCAATGACAAAAATTATCATTTCGTAGCGCCACACCCTGATACCTACAAACGAAGCCAACACCTTTGATTCCTTGATTGCCGCGGCGATGGCTCCAAGGCGAGACCTCTCCAGCAAATACATGACGAGCAGGCTGAGGAGCATAAACACCAGAATCAAATAATAATAAGATGCGTGGGAAAGGAAAGTGAAGTCCACTGGGGGAAGTCCTGGGATATGTATGGTGTCGGGACGTGGGATATTACCTAGCCCCCCAGAGCCTCCGAATGGGTCTCTAAATCTGACCCAGCACAACCTCATGACCTCACCAAAGGCAAAGGAAGCAAAGAAGAAGAAGGTGCCCGTTGTCCTGAGGCAGGGGTAGTAGATTAAAACTGAGATAAGCGCCGTAGCTAAAACGGCAAGGGGCATTGCCAACCAGAAAGAAAAACCAAGCTTCATCATCAGCAGTGCTGAAGCATAGCCACCCATCCCCATCAGGGGGACATGTCCAAAGGAATATTCGCCAGTGGTGACGATGTAGCGGAAGCTCTCAGCAACGATGATATGAATCCACATCAGGGTGAGGACCAGCATCCAATATGGGTTCTTAATGAACACCGGCATCAGAAATAGGATAATGGTCACGGCGGCTAACCCGCTCCATTTTATCCAGTTACTTCTATTCATGACCAAGCAGTCCTTGAGGCCTTAGCGTTAAAATAATGCCTAAAATAGCCGCCTCGCACATCAGAGCGGCTACAGGGTCGACCAAGGTAGTAACAAAGCTTCTTATATAGCCCAGGATGAATGCTGCCAGGATAGTGCCGGGGAGGCTTGTCTTTCCCCCCAGGCACACTACAATAAACCCTTCCCAGGTCAAAGCAGGCCCTATCCACGGGTTAAAAATGAAGACCGGAGCTAATAACCCTCCTGCGGCAGCCGCCAGGGCGGCTCCAATGCCCATACCCAAGGAGCAGACCTGGTTAATATTCACTCCTTGCAGCGCAGCCGCATCCGGGTTCTGCATCACGGCTCGCATGGCACGACCTGACCTACTTCGCAGGAGAAAAATGTAAAAACCAATTATTAGTATGGCTGAGATGAGGCTTACCATCAGCCTTTCCACAGATACGCAGGTGTCCAGTACTCTTACCACCCCGGGGAAGACTGAATCAATAGCCTTATTCCTGATGCCAAAAGCGAGCACAGCCGCAACCTGGAACATGAAAGCCAACCCACAGGACATAACGAAGCTGGGAATATGCTGTCCCCGCAGCGGCTTAAAGAAAACCCGCTCCGCGGCTACGGCGATGAGACCGACTACTATCATCGCCAGGACGAGTGAAATGAAATAATTTAAGCCTAACTGCTCACTGAATAAAAAGACAGCAAAGGCACCGAGCATATATAGCTCACCATGGGCGAAGTTGATTATGAGCATTATGCCATAGACCAGAGTCAACCCGGTAGCAAACAATGCCAACTGGGAACCAATCATGGTTCCATTAACAAACATCTGCAGAAACGAAGATAATTCCATATTCTCGTCACATTCTTATTTTTAGGGAGGGCAGTCTGTTACCAAGATTACAAGCTTGCCCTCCCTAAAAAGCACCAGTCAAGGACAGTCACTTCCCTATAGCCACAGCAATCAGTGGTTTCATATCTTCCCAGCTTACAGCACCGAGAACGACCTCTTTCCCGTTATGAATCTGGGTATAAGGGAGAGGACAAGAGGCGATAGAATTTATACCCCAGAATTCCTCACCAACCCAACTCACATCTCCATAGACGCTGGGCATGGTGAACCCTGGGGTACGCAAGGCTTTAACCACCTCGGTGGGGTCAACGCTGTTAGCCGCCTCTATGCCAGCCTTTATATATAGTATGTCATTGTAGTATTCAAGGCTCCAGGCGTCCTGGGTGCCATACCTCTCCAGATACCTTTCCCCGACATCTTTCATCAGAGGGGTGGTAGCCAGTCCGATATAATCGGCTGTCCCCACTGCTGTCAGACCTTCTGCCGCCTCAGCACCGGCAATATCAAGCATGATTGCCGTATCTGAGCCAGTGGGTGCCAGGAAGGGTCCTTCATAGCCCATCTCACGGCCTTGCTTAATAAGCAGGGCATGGTACCCCGGGGCAATCATCCCCATGCCGATGAAATCCGGCTCAAGGGGCAATATCTTGGTGAGAATGGGGGCGTAGTCCTCTTCGTGAGGGTCAACAAACTCATCAGCTACTATCTCTAAACCAAGGGCGTTGCAGACATTGCGGGCCACATCCTGGTTTGTCCACCCCCCCTCCTCATCTCGGTTAAGGAGAGCAACCGTTTTTGTCTCCGGGTATAGCTTCATCACGGCGGCATAGGCAGCCGGAGCCATTTGCTCCCCAATCATGGTGCCTCTAAAATTGTAGTAGTCGTCAGGTGTGGGAGGGAAGGAGCCCTGGAAGAGCTGGACAACCTTATTAGCTTCGCAAAGCGGCTGGACAACTTTATTAATTGCCGAGCTCATGGGTCCCAATATGTAGCCTACCTTATGGTCGTAGATTAGCTTGTTAAATGCTGTCATAGCGATGGCGCTGTCGGCTTCAGTGTCCTCGGTGACAGCCTCAAGCGTGTAGATTTTCCCACCGACCTCAATGCCGCCGGCAGCGTTAATGTCATCTATTGCCAGCCTTGCGGCACGGTCGACAGGGACGCCCCAAGCTGCCCAACCCCCCGATACTGGCTGAGCAATCCCGATCTTTACGACTTCAGGTGCCGTTGGAGCACAACCAGTAGCGATGGTTACCAACAGTGCCGGCACTAACAGTAACACTAGCAGTAAAGGCAAAAGCTTCCTTGTAAATGCCATTTTCCTCCTCCTTTAGAACTTTCTTTACGGTTTTTGGGTAACACAGTCTTTTTCCTTATCCTTTCACCTCCTTTCTCAGAACTTTAAAGATTAGGTATTGCTACTCTCAGACAACACCAGCTTCATTGCTTACTCATGAATGATTTGACTAACCTTACTGCCGCGCCAGCGTTAGACCCATAACCATCGGCTCCAATTGTCTCAGCGTATTTTCCACTAGCCGCTGCCCCACCGATCATTACCTTCACTTGTTCCCGTATGCCGGCTTCTTGTAACGCTTCAATTACATCCGGGAACCGAAGCCCAGTGGTGCTTAGGAAAGCCGACATGCCAACAACATCGGCCTGTTCTTGCTTGGCCTTTTCCACAAACTTGTCTGCGGGTACATCAACACCCAGGTTATAGACCTCAAAGCCAGCCCCTTCCAGCATCATGGAAACTATTTGTTGCCCTATGTCATGTATATCGCCTTCCACCGTTCCCATAACTACCCTTCCTGCTTTGGACAAGTCCGACTTTGTTAAAATCGGTGCGAGCAGCTCCATAGCATCCCGCAGGGCTTCAGCTGACATGAGCATCTCTGGAATAAATTTAATGTTCTTCTCATACTGTTCGCCAACGATGTCCATACCAGGGGTTAAAGCTTCATAAAGAAGTCTTTCTGGTTTGATTCCCTCACCCAGTGCCTTTCTAGTGAGCTCAACCACTTTTCCCCTGTCCATATCTATAATGCTTTGTTTAATGTTTTCCAGTAAGTCCATTAGTTACTCCTCACAGTAATGTATTTTCCAACTACGGCAGGGGCAGCTTGCTCATACCGTATTTTTCAGCGTCTTTAGTCATGATTTTTACAAGCTCTATATCAACATCTTTATCAAGGGGTTCCGGCTCGTGTGTAGCCAAGATTCGTTTAACCTCTTCTTTTGCCCTCTGTTCTGCCGTGGTGGCCCCCTTTTCCATCCATGTCTGGTCATCTTCCCGGCTGATTACTGGTCCGGAGTAGAAAAACTCCTCTCTAAACCATTTCATGGTAGTTGGGGAGAGCAAGAAATGTTTCCCTTCGTATAATCCCTCGGTAAACAGGTCTTCCGCCAGACGTTCTCCTCTTGGAGTAATCCCCTGTACCAAACGGCGGGCCATGCCGCAGATCTCGTTATCAATTACCAGTTTTTCCAGGCTCTGAGTAGTTTCGAGGTTCAGCATGCCGGCACCGGTTATCAGGTTAATCCCAGCAAGAGCAGCCAGGACAGCTCCAATGCCTGTTTCCAGACCTGCCTGCGAATCAGGGCGCTTGGCATCACTAATCCCAATATAGGCCTCGGTTGGGATTCCTAGGTATTTCCCTATTTCGTTGTAGGCCATATCAATCATCATGGTCTCAATAGCCCCCATAGGTGTGGTGCCAAAGCGCATATCAAAGGCGGCTGGGGAACCTCCCCAGATAATGGGCGAACCCTGGCTGGCAAGTTGGCCTATCACCACTCCACTTAGGCTCTCGGCAGTGTGCTGAACAAGGCTGCCGCCTATGGTGATTGGCGCTGTGCTACCGGTTAAAGGCATTGATATTAATACTGGTGGAATCCAGTTCTGAGCACCCATTATCAGGTCGTGACAGGTAAGGTCACTCCATTTCAAAGGAGGAGAGGGGCAAGCTCCAATAAGAAGCATCGGTTTCTCTCGGGCAGCCTTTTCACTGCCCCGGATGGCTACCAGTAAATCCTTCTCTACCTGCAAGCCATCTTTGTGGAACGTCCCACCGAAGATTGATTTAGTGGAATACTTCAGGCAAAGAAAGACCCTATATTGTCCCCCAATCTCTTTGGGGACATCATTGGGAATCATGGCGGCACTGATTTGATCTATATTGTCCAGGGCATCAACCAACTTGGTATAGTTAATGTGGTCCTGTGTTGAAGGCTCCCTGATTACGTTCAAATCTGAATCCCATACTTTAGGACCTCCTGAACCAGGGTTAAAATGGATGTTATTTCCCTCTAAATTTATGTGAGGATTACCGTTACGGTCGTAGAGCGTAATTGATGACGGAACCGATTTCAACGATTCCTCGACCAGCCTCTTGGGAATATAAGCCTTCTCTTTTTCCCGGTCAATTCGGGCACCACCATTACCGAGGATTTCCAAGCCTTCTTCATTTTGTACCCAAACCCCAGTTTTATCCAGAACTTCCTTAGCCTCATCCACTATCCTTTCTATAAATTCAGTGCTCAAAAGGCTCACCAGTGGTCGCTTTGCCTTAATTTCCTTCGCCATGTATCTCCCTCCAGAAAAATTTCCATACTCAAGATTTAGCGCTCTTCACCAACTCCTTGGCTTCCTGAGTCACTCTTGGTCAAAGTATCTGACGCATTATTTAACTAAATATGACACAGATATTACGCTATAGTTACAAAGATGTCAATACTCCTACGATTTAATTCCTTGCAGTTAACGTTCAGTTGATGTATAATGTACTTGTTGTTTCAGTTTCGGTTATTACAAGCTTTTCCGTATGGCTACAGGCTATCTAAGCATTGGATGACCAAGCTCTAACTAAAATTTAGAAGAGAGGAGGTCATTCAATGAGTTTTCAGGAAAAGTCTCTCCAGTGTTCCGATTGTGGGGCTACCTTCACTTTCAGTGCTGAAGAACAGGAGTTTTTCCAATCCAGAGGCTATGTTAACGAGCCGAAGCGCTGTCCCTCGTGCCGCCAGACAAGGAAGTCAGAACGTAGCGGTAACAGCAGTTACGGAGCCCCGCGCCAGATGTTTCCCGCGATATGCGCCGAGTGCGGCAAAGATACCGAAGTACCTTTTGAACCTCGCGGTGATAGGCCGGTTTACTGTAGCGATTGCTACCGCAAAGCCAGATCGAGTAGGTAATGTAGGGATTTTATACCTCAGGGCATACATGGGCTGAGGATCATCGGTCCGTGTATGCCTCTAGAATGTGTTGGAGTGTTATGTCATTGCAAGTCTCAGTACGTCAAGGTGAATCACAAGATTCTCTGTTGCGTCGCTTTCAAAGGATGGTGCAGATGAGTGGAGTTCTGCGCGAGGCAAAGGCCCATCGTCATTTTCTTTCCAAGGGTGAGGCGGCACGTTTGAAAGCACAGAAGAACGCCAGACGAAGGCGTAGTTACGGATAAACCAGAAAACAACCGATGAGCTAGCGTTTCTGTCCAAACTCAGCATAGGTAGCTGGGGAGAGACAGTCAGCGCGGGGTTACGAAGTTAAGCAAAAGGGAGTACTAATATGAAAATCTATGTGGGCAATTTATCTTACGATGTCACTGAGGAAGAATTACGCCAAGAATTCCTAGCTTTTGGGGGGGTTGAATCTGTAAATATCATAATGGACAAGTATAGTGGGCGGCCGAAAGGATTCGGGTTTGTTGAAATGCCATCAGTGGCTGAAGGTCAAGCTGCAATTACTGCTCTGAATGGGAAAACTTTAAAGGAACGGACGTTAAATGTTAATGCGGCTCGACCTCGCTCTGATAACAGAGGCGGCGGGTCCTACGGTGACAGAAGGGGCGGTGGGTTTGGTGGAGGAAGACAGGGAAGATATTAAAATCCCTGTTCATTTATTTCTGCGTAAGACACACAAAATATATTCATAACCCCGAAGGGCTATTGGTTTAGGCGTTATTGATAAACAGTGGGCCAAGCCTAACCTAGTCACCAAAGAAGGATGGTCACTATGAATATCTATGTGGGTAACTTATCTCTTGAGGTGACTAACGAGGAATTACGACAAAAATTCATGGCTTTCGGAGAAGTGATATCCGTAACCATTATGAACGATGAGTATATTGGTAGCGGGCAATCTAGGGGATACGGATTTGTTGAAATGCCATCAGTGTCTGAAGGCCAAGCTGCAATTACTGCCCTCAATGAAAAAACACTTAGGGATAGAACGATTTATGTTATTCAATCTCTCCCCCTTTCCGACAGTAATGGTACTGACTCATATAGCGATAAAAAGAGAGGCAGGTACAACAGGAATGTAAGGCAGAGATGTAGTTAAACCTTGACTCATAATCTATATGTTTAAGATGTATAGCAATCAGTCGTAGGGTTAATCTAAAGCTCATTTGTGGAGCACCAAGGAATCTAGAGGCAAGTCATTACGTGTGACTTGTCTTTCTTTTTTCAGCGCTCAGAACTAATAAATGTATTTGTGCTCATACTTAGCGGTTGATTTATATTATCAAGACAAGCGGCACAACAATAGCTATCAATCCAGTGACAATAACCGCGAGGAGAAAAAGATTATATCTGGTGCTGTAATTGCTTAACAGGGATGCATCATAATACCCGTCTACGCTTTGATCTTTATACATCTTAAGTAGCCCGTTAATCAGCTTTATCCTTGTCTGCTTTCCTTTCAATAATCCAAGTTCTACAACGAAATTTACCACTATAACGAGAACAACAAATGTAAAGAAGACTATCCAGGTAGTAGCATCGCGATCTGAACCTGAAGCAACAGCTGAGTTGACACCTAAAGCCAAGAGGTTAAGAAGAATCGCTGTGAGGATAAAAACCGTATCTGTATGCGTATTCTGTTGAAGTTCTGTAATAATATGCTCATGAACTCGTTCAATCATACTCCCTCCTTATGGTCTAAAAGCATTTCAAAAGCTGAAATTACCTAACGTTGTTCCTATGTTGGGGAATTCTACCGTCTACCCAGGCAGTTGTCAAGGCTACTACACTACTGAAGGTCGTCAGTTAGAATCCAGCTCATGTTACCAAGAAAGTGAGACGGCACAGCCTTGACATAAAAAGCGCTGGCTTCATATTACAACAAGAAGTCGCTTACGCTATCGTAACTTCTTTGCATAGATAAACATCTTGTATTGCGTGCAGTAAGGCGACTCCCTCCGGCATTGGTCTTTGGAATGCTTTCCGACCTGATATCATCCCCATGCCGCCAGCCCGTTTATTGATTACTGCTGTTCTCATTGCCTCCGCCAGGTCGTTCGTCCCAACTGAAGCACCACCTGAATTGATAAGTCCAACACGTCCCATATAGCAATTAATCACCTGATACCGCGTAAGGTCAATCGGATGGTTGGAAGTAAGCTTGGTATAGACCATTTCATGTGTCTTCCCGAACTTGAGCGCAGTAAAACCGCCGTTATTGGTAGCTTGCTTTTGCTTGACGATATCAGCTTCAATGGTAACCGCCAGGTGGTTCGCCTGCCCAGTTAAATCGGCAGCAGTGTGGTAATCTTTTTCCTCTGTCTTAAATGCGGGATTACGCAGGTATGCCCACAGTACAGTTACCATACCAACTTCATGCGCATACTGAAACGCTTCGGATATTTCCTGGATTTGCCTGTTGCTTTCTGCAGAACCAAAATAAACTGTCGCACCAATAGCAGCCGCCCCCATATTGAAAGCCTGTTCAACACTGGCGAAAAGAATCTGGTCGTATTTGTTAGGGTAGGTAAGAAGTTCACTGTGATTGATTTTTACAATAAAGGGTATCTTGTGAGCGTATTTTCTCGCTACCGAGCCCAGTACGCCAAGAGTTGACGCCACGGCGTTGCATCCACCTTCTATGGCAAGCTTGACAATGTTTTCCGGGTCAAAGTAGATGGGATTGGGAGCAAAAGAAGCGCCGGCGCTGTGTTCAATACCCTGGTCTACAGGAAGAACAGAAAGGTAGCCTGTTTTGGCGAGTCGCCCGTGATTAAAGAAAGCCTGCAGATTACGTAGTACCACTGGATTCCTGTCGGAAGAAACTAGTACACGGTCTATGAAATCCGGACCAGGTAAATGAAGCTGCTCTTTTGGGAATACACATGTATAATTAAGAATGTCCTCTGCTTCCTCACCTAAATATCCCCTTATTTTTGCTAACATAATAGACCTCCTTATAAAGCCCTCGGATACAGCTTAGGGCTTTCGTCACCCAACAGCCCCTTGACTGTAATTCATCTTTGGCTTGTTTAGAATCTTGGTGCGTCTTATTTTACTCCACGCTACATGTTTAGAATGGTCCGGCGTCCATTATACCTTTCGGTATCGTATTGTGTCTCAACATTTACCAAATTCAACTTGCCTATAATCTCTCCAAGAGGGCAGGAAGTAATCTTACCGTTTTTGTAGCACACCATCTTTCCAAAATCTTTCTTTACTACCAAATCAACCGCGGCAATACCAAAATACCGCCCCATTCTTCGGTCATAAGCACATGGAGCGCCACCACGTTGCAGATGGCTTAAGACTACACTTCGTGACTCCAGCTTTGTGCTATTGTGGATTTCCTTAGCTAGAAATTCAGCGATGCCACCCAGTGCTTTATGTCCAAAGCTATCTTCACCTTCTTCTTTTACAAATTCGGAGTACCCCACGGGCTTTGCCCCCTCGGCTACCACGATAATCTCATACCTAGCTCCGGCTCTTCTTCCCTCTACAACCAGCTCATTCACCTTTTCAATAGAAAAATCATGCTCTGGAATCAGTATAATAAAAGCCCCACAAGATTCTCCCCCTTCTAAAGCTAACCAGCCGGCACTCCTCCCCATTGTTTCCACTACGAATATTCTTTTGTGAGAACCGGCGGTAGTTCTTAGCCTATCGACCTCCTCCGTAATGACATTTAACGCTGTCTCAAATCCCAGCGTATAATCAGTTTCAGAGAGGTCCTTATCAATTGTCTTAGGGATGCCGATAACATTTACTCCTTCTTGTGCTAGCCTACAAGCGATGGCCAGGGTACCATCTCCACCGATAGCTATCACCGTTTCCAAGCCAAGCTGTTCTATATTATCCATAACTACTTTCGACTGGTCGTTTTTGGGGTCGTAGGGACTCAGCCGTGAAGTCCCCAGGAAGGTCCCACCATATCTATCCCAGGTTCGGACTATCTCCTGATTCAGTGGTATGATGTATCCTTGGGTATCTGGGCTTGTAGGGTCAACACGGACCAGCCCTTTCCACCCATCCCGAATTCCCAGAACCTCGTACTGGGTTCCTCTCTCCCACTCAAGCCGCTCATCTAGCGCAGTTTTGACCACCCATTTGAGAGCAGGATTTATGCCGGCACAGTCTCCACCACCAGTTAAAATACCTATTCTACTTTTTTTCATGGTATTCAAATTATAGGCTGATTACATCTCATCGTCAATGAAAACCATGCAATTCGAGGTACATATTGACAGACTGATATTAGGTGTGATAGACTATCTTCCTAGATTAAGAAGGTAAAAAGTTTAGAGTAATGCCTACCTATTATAAAAGATTGGAGAATGTTGCCTTCACCTTTACCAGGCGCACCAGCGTGCGCGTGGGGAGGTCTTGATATAAGTATTTTAGCCAAGTAAATCTACTTAACTAAGTAATTCTGATACAAAGTACCTCTCAAGCGGGAGGTACTTTTATTTGTAAGTAAATATGGGTGAGAGTCAGTATCCAAAATGATATCAAAGGAAAACGGGTATACAATTCCGCAGATTATTCGAGGCAACTACGAAAAGCGTGGTAATCGGGTAGCTATGTGCATAAAAAAATATGGCATATGGCAGAGGTATATCTGGAAAGACTACTATGAAAATATAAAATTCTTTTCGTTGGGCCTCATCAGCCTTGGCCTGGAACGAGGGGATGTAGTTTGTATTATTGGGGACAATGAACCCGAGTGGCTTTGGGCCGAATTTGCTACTCAGGCGGCGGGAAGTATTACCACCGGTATCTTCGTTGACTCTATTCCTTCTGAGGTAAAATATGTAGCTGCTCACTGTGATGCCAAATTTGCCGTAGTTAATGACCAGGAGCAAACGGATAAGTTTTTAGAAATCAAAGATGAACTGCCCTTGCTAAAGAAGGTTATTTACTGGGACCCCAAAGGGTTGAAGAATTACGATGACCCCATCCTTATCAGTTTTACCGAGGTAATAAATCGGGGTAAGCAATATGACCAAGAACACCCCGGCTTGTTTGAAGAGAATGTTGATAAAGGTAAGGGAGATGATACTGCCTTTATTTATTACACCTCAGGGACTACCGGTTTACCTAAGGGAGCCAAGCTTACCCACCGGGCCTTGATAAACACCGCTCAAGGGTTCGTTAGCCGCTATCCGTTGTGTGAAAATGATGACTTGATTTCTAACTTTCCGATGGCCTGGGTAGGGGATAGTTTCTTTGCCACTATACCTCATTTAATCACGGGAGCAAGGCTCAATTTTTCTGAAGAGCCGGAAACTGTAGCTGAAGATACCCGAGAAGTTGGCCCCAACTTCGTCATCTACGGTCCCCGGCAGTGGGAAGGTTTAGTCAGCGAGATTCAGGTAAAAATGCTCGATGCCCACCCCCTAAAACGCTTTGCCTATAACTTGTTTCTGCCGGTTGGTTATAAAATCGCCGATATAAATTTACAGGGTAAAACACCAAACATATTCTGGCGGGCTCTTCATGGTATCGCTTACTGGCTGTTATTCAGACCGCTTAAGGACAAGCTGGGACTCAGTAATGTAAGATTTGCCGTTACCGGAAGCTCGGTATTAAGTCTGGATACGTTTCGACTAATCCATGCTATAGGTGTTGAATTGAGGCAAAACTATGCCAGCACCGAAGCTGGCCTCATTTCTTCTCATGGCAAAGGGGAAATCAAGTTTGAAAGCGTAGGAAGGCCACCCCTCGGTACCGATGTCAGGATAACTGATGATGGAGAACTCCTGGTCAGAAGTGATTGCATGTTCAGCGGTTACCATAAGAACCCGGAGAAAACTGCGATTGCCTTAATTGATGGCTGGTGTCATACAGGAGACGCAGTCAATATTGACAAGTCGGGACATCTGATATTCATGGACCGTTTGGAACATATGGGAGAGCTAAGTTCGGGGATCAAATATGCCCCTCAGTATATCGAGGGCAGGCTCAGGTTCAGCCCCTATATAAAGGATGCTATGGTCATTGGCGGTAAGGATAAAGAATTTGTCTCTGCCATAATAAACATGGATTTTGCTATGATGGGTAAGTGGGCAGAACGACATAGTATTTCTTACACTACCTTTGTTGACCTGTCTCAGAAAAAAGAGGTTGCTAACCTGGTGCAGAAGGACCTGATCCGGGTAAATAGTTATCTACCCGAACCGGCTAGAGTCAGGAAATTCGTCCTGATGCATAAGGAGTTTGACCCTGATGAGGCTGAACTCACCCGAACCAGAAAGCTACGAAGGGACTTTATGGAAGAAAGGTATAAGGACTTAATCAATACTATATACAATAACGAAAAGCAGGTAAATCTAAGAACCCCGATAACCTATAGAGATGGGAGGAAGGGAGTGGTGACTACTAGTATCAAGGTAAGGACTGTATCGGAGGGGCTGACAGACAATGGCTGAGCTTTTACAATTTGTTATTACCGGCATCACCGTGGGCATGGTATATGCACTCATTGCCTTAGGCTTTGTCTTAATTTGGAAATCCAGTGGTGTTGCCAATCTAGCATTGGGGCAACTGGTGCTGATTTCTTCCTGGTTTACTTATGGGGTGCTGGTTCAGGCTGGGCTCCCGCTCTGGATTGGTTTTCTTCTGGTTATCCTCTTTGCTTTGGCCATGGGTTGGATTATTGAAAGATTTGTTCTGCGTCCACTCATTGCCCAGCCTATCTTATCCTTAATTACGGTTACACTGGGTATAGCCTTCTTTATTGAAGGCGCGGTAAGTTTTATCTGGCCAAAGAGTGTGGCGGCTTTACCTAACTTCTTTCCGCAAGAAACTATTCACATTGGCACAGCCGTTGTTTCCCAGGAGTACCTGTGGGCAGCCGCTATCTCTCTGGCTCTATTTGGTCTGCTATCTCTCTTTTTTAAGTACCACAAAATGGGTGTTGCCATGAGAGCCACCGCTGATGACCAGATGGCCGTCCAGGCCTGCGGTATCCCGGTAACCAGAATCTTTTCCTGGTCATGGATGTTTGCCTGTACACTGGCTGCTATTGGTGGCATCCTTATGTCCAGTATTGGCGGTATCACCTTTGGTTTAGTTGAAACAGGGCTTAAGTCATTCTCGGTAGTAATACTTGGCGGGCTTGATTCCTTCCTCGGGGCCATCATTGCTGGTCCCATAATCGGCCTGGCCGAGAACCTGGGAGGCGGCTATCTCACACCGTTAACCTGGTCAGGTATTAAAGAAGTAATCCCTTTTATTATCATCATCATTGTTATGTTCCTGAAACCCTACGGATTATTTGGCGAAGTTCGTATAGAGAGGATTTAAAACCAGATTTCCCGGCAGTATTCATAATCCCGCTATGCCAAGAGACCGTGGCTGCTGGAGAAACCTGTAGAGAAAGGGTCTAAAATTGGATTTACCGGCTGGTACTCGTAATTATACTTATGCCCAGGATATGGCTATCTTTAGAACCAGGACCCACTGGGTATTGCTCGCGGTTCTATTCGTCTTCCTGTTTACTGCTCCCCTGTATTGGGGAAATTACTGGCTAGGTGTCGCTAACCTAATCGGCATTACTATTATTGCCGCTACCGGCCTGAATATCCTGACCGGGTACTGTGGACAATTATCTATCGGGCATGCTGGCTTCATTGCTGTCGGTGCCTATACCTCGGCAGTGTTAACTAACCGATTTGAGCTTCCTTTTCTGGTGGGACTAATCTCCGCTGGGCTTATAGCCGGGTTGATCGGAATGATTTTTGGTATTCCTTCACTGAGGGTCAAAGGATTTTATCTGGCAATCTCCACTATTGCTGCCCAGTTTATCATCATCTGGGTTCTCAATCACTGGACCAGCGTAACCGGAGGTTTTAACGGTATCAGTGTGCCACCGGCCTCAATTGGCAGTATTGTCTTCATCAGTCAAACCAGTTATTTTTACCTAGTCATGATAATCACGGTACTGGTAATCTTCCTCGCCAAGAATCTGGCTAGAATGAGGCCCGGTAGAGCCTTCGTTGCCGTAAGAGATAATGACCTGGCCGCCGAGGTGATGGGGATTAACCTCTTTCGTTATAAGCTGCTTGCCTTCTTCATTGGCTGCTTTCTGGCCGGAATCGCCGGCTCACTACTCGCCCACTGGATTGGCTTCATGAATGCTGAGAATTTTACCCTGATAGACTCAGTTCTATATATCGGTATGATAATAATCGGCGGTTTAGGCACTGCTGCTGGCCCTATTTTTGGGGCTCTCTTTATCCGGCTGTTGCAGCAGGGAATAACATTAATTGCCCCGGTACTGGAAAACACATTCACTCTGCCCGCGGGATTTACTACTGGCATCGGGCCAATGGTATTTGGCTTAGCCATTATCCTGTTCCTGATACTGGAACCCCGGGGGCTGGCACACCGGTGGCAATTATTTAAGGCCGCCTATCGTCTCTGGCCTTTCTCGTACTAGTTTCATAAGGAGGATAAGACAATGTAGCGTCAACAAAAGACCATTAGCCAATAATCTTAAGAAAGGAGACACGACAAATGAATTGGAGAAAACTACTAGTGCTAGCCGGAGTGGTATCTCTGGCACTAATCATTACCATGATACCCCTGCTGAGTGCCGGTTGTGCTGGCAGCGCCGAGCAACCAGTGAAGGTAGGTTTTAGTATCTGCTATACCGGTCCGGCTGCCGAAAAGGGACGCCCGATGGGTGATGGCAAATTGGACTGTATGAAATACATAAATGAAGAGTTAGGTGGTGTTGCCGGACATCAGGTCGAGGTGATATGGCGTGATAACCAATATGATGCCGCTAAGGCAGCTACCATTATTAATGAGCTAATAAGTAGTGAATGTCTCCTCTTTACCACTAACTCTTCCAAGATGATGATGGCATCTGCAGAAACTGCCAACCGGGCTGAGTTTCCTGGCTTTGCGGTATTCAGTGCTCCGGTACTGACCAATCCGCCGCAGCACATCTATGCCCAGATGCCTGACTACGGTGATGACTGGGCTGCTTTTGCCAAATACTACCTGGATAACATCTGGCAGGGCACCGAAAAACCCAAGATGGCACTGCACCTCCTGAACAACACCACTGGTTCCGGTGCTCGGGATGCAGCTAATGCCCTGGCTGACGAGATGGGGATTGAGATTGTAGCTGATGAAGAACATACCGCTACCACCATATCTGAAATAGAAAGCCTGACCCGGATTAAAGCAGAAAACCCTGATATCCTGTATATATCCAGCACACCACAGCCGACTTCTATCATTGTTAAGAATGCTGTTGAACTGGGTATGTATCCGGGTATGACCATTGCTTGTGGTCATGCCAGCTTCACCAGTGTCCTCGTTGAGCTGGCTGGAACTGATGCTGAAGACGTCTATGGTGTCTTCCCCACGGTGAACTGGGGTGATGATGTACCCGCTATGGCTAAGATGACCGAGTACTGCCAGGAATACCATCCCGATGACTTCGGCAACATGGACTATATCACCTGCTGGGCAGAGGGATTAATCGTGGCTGAGATTCTGAGACTAGCCATAGACAATGTCGGCGTTGACAACCTGACTCCGCAAGCGGTAGAGGAATATGGCTTCAAGAAGCTGAACAACTTTGATGTTGGTGGTCTGCACGGTCCGGTAACCTATACCCCGGGCGATAACCGACTGTCCAAATCAGTCAGGATCTTCCAAGTTCAAAACGGCGAAATTGTGGCGATTACTGGTTGGGTAGAAGCACCACTGATACCATATAAATTTGACTAGTAAAGCAAATAAAGATCAGGCAGGGCTCCTATTCGAAGTAGGGGTCCTGCCGATAAAAGGTTGGGTATGCTTAAACTGAACAACATTGAGGTTACCTATCTCAATGTTATACGGGTGTTACATGGCGTGTCCCTGAATGTAGAGGATGGTTCGATTGTCGCTCTGCTTGGTGCCAATGGTGCCGGCAAAAGTACCACTCTCAAGGCAATATCGGGCTTACTTCATATTGAAGAAGGAGCTGTCACCGATGGCAGTATTGAGTGGGATGGCGAAAGAATAGATAAAAGAAGTGCTGAAGAGATAGCTAAGCTGGGCATTATTCAGGCATTGGAGGGACGACGGGTCTTTGAACACCTCAGCGCCGAGGAGAACTTACAGGTTGGTGCTTATCACCGTAAAGACCGCAGCGCGGTCAAGCAAGACCTGGAAATGGTATACGAATATTTTCCGCGCCTCAAAGAGCTTCGACGTAATACGGCTGGTTACCTCTCCGGCGGGGAACAGCAGATGCTGGTCATCGGCCGGGCTATGATGGCTACTCCCAAGCTAATGATGCTGGATGAGCCATCATTGGGGCTAGCGCCACTTTTGGTTGAAGAAATATATAATATCATCCAGCGATTCAATACGGAACACAAAACATCGGTTCTTCTCGTAGAGCAGAATGTCAGAGTTGCCCTGAGTATCGCCCACTACGGCTATGTCATGGAAAACGGTCGGGTGGTTCTTGATGGCACTGCCGATTTCCTTAAAAACAACGAGGATGTAAAAGAGTTTTACATGGGGTTATCTGCCATGGGCACCAAGAAGAGCTACCGTGAAGTAAAACACTATAAGAGGCGAAAGCGATGGCTATAATATCAGCAGAACAGGGCGAGTTTTTTGATGAACTGGAAGTAATGAGGGCTGAGGAGAGGAGAAAGTACCAGGATGAGCAATTATCCCAGGTTGTTGCTTATGCATATAGTAATGCTCCTGCGGCCAAAGAGCTATTTGATAAAGCTGGTGTGAGTCCAAACCTGATACGTACTGTAAAAGATTTGGAACTGCTACCTATTACCAGAAAGACAGACCTGATAGAATTACAGAAGGCCAAACCACCCTATGGCGGCTTTCTTGCCATCCCCCCCAAAGATGTTGAACGTGTATTTATTTCTCCGGGGCCTGTATACGAACCAATTCAACATGCTGGTATCAAGTGGTTTGCTAAGTCGTTCTGGGCGGCCGGGTTTAGAAAAGGTGATGTGGTTATTAATACGTTTATCTACCACATGTCACCCGCCGGCATCCTTTTTCACGAAGCTATAAGAGATTGCGGAGCTACTGCAATACCTATGGGCACTGGCAATACCGATATTCAGATTCAAACCATGCGTGATTTGCAAGTTAGCGGATTTGTAGGTACGCCCAGCTTCCTGATGGCCATCATCAAACGGGTTGAGGAAATGGGGTATGAGTTTAGTCGTGACTTTACTCTCCGGCGAGCCTGGTTTACTGGTGAGATGCTCTCCGCCTCCCTGCGAGAAATCCTGGAGAAAGATTACCAGATTATTACCGCACAAGCCTATGCTGTTACCGAACCGGGTGGCGCCATAGCCTATGAATGTCACCAAAAATCAGGTATGCATTTCATGGATGAATACATAGTGGAAATAGTCGACCCCGAAACTGGAAAGCAGCTAAGTCCTGGGGAGATAGGTGAAATAGTAGTAACACCCATTCACAATAAAACTTGGGGCCTTGTCCGCTTCGGTACCGGTGATATGTCATCATATACTACTGAACCATGCCCTTGTGGACGGACCTCAAACAAACTGGTCGCTATCGTTGGCAGAACTGGCGATGCTATTAAGGTGAGAGGCATGTTTATCGTGGCGAAACAAGCCGAAGAGGTAGCTCTCGGTTTTGAGCCAATCTCAAAATTTCAGATAGTGGTAAGACGTAGTGGCCAGCGTGATGAAATGACTCTCAGGATTGAGCTAAAAGATGAAACCGCAGACGAGAAAAAGTTAGCTGATGACTTAAATGAAAGATTCCAGAACCGGTGTCGGGTTAAGATAGACAAAATTGAATTTGTAGAGGCGGGAACTATCCCGGAAAAGCATCAGACAATAGTTGATGAAAGAACCTGGGAGTGAGGCAAGTCTATCCGCCTTCTCCCAAATAGGCTGATATTACCTCAGGATTGGCTCTGATTTCTTCAGGTGTGCCTTCGGCGATTTTCCGTCCAAAATTAAGAACCACGATTCTATCGGCTAAGTCCATGACTACCCCCATATCATGCTCAACGAGGATAATACAGTTAACCCCATCTCTCAGAACGGGCGTTTTAGCATAGGTATCTCCTTGCCCCTCAAATATATCAATGATAAAACGGGCAATGTCCTCTTTTTCTTCCAGGTTCATCCCTGCCATTGGTTCATCAAGGAGCAAAACCTTCGGTTCCAGAGCCAAAGCTCTGCCTAACTCAACCCTCTTGCGCATACCGTAGGGCAGAGTGCCGACAACCCTCTTTCTAATGGATTCGATTTCCAGGAAATCAATAATGGCTTCTACTGTCTGACGGTGCTCAATTTCTTCCTTGTGAGCCCAACCAAAGTAAAAAGCACTGCTAACGAAGTTCTGCTTCATCAGTATATGCCTGGCAGCCATAATATTGTTCAGGGTGCTTAACCCGGTATATAGCTCGATATTCTGAAAAGTCCTCGCTAGCCCAAGCTTAGCCGCCTTATCCGGGCGTATGTGAGTGATTCTCTGCCCTTCATAATATATCTCACCCTCTTGTGGCTTATAGAAGCCGTTAATACAATTCAAGAGACAGGTCTTCCCAGCACCATTCGGCCCTATAATCGCCAGGATTTCATTTTCCCTAACATCAACATTGATATCAGTTAAAGCTCTTACACCACCAAAGGAAAGCGAGAGGTTTTTAATTTGTATTTTTGTTTGGCTTTCGTTATTCACCAGTGGCTTCCTCGGCAAAAAGCTTATCCTGATACTGCATTACCCGGTAGCATTCCAGCCCTTCACACTCTAGCTTTCGGTTTATCTTTTTGCCTTTCTTCACTAGCAGTTTACTTGCCTCTTTACCGGGCTGGTGATACTTATCATAGCCAGTGCATTTTCTCGACCCGTCTTTATTCACCATCAGAGTTACCTCATCATCCACCGCATCACAATAGATAGTGGTCGCCGTTACTTGCCAATCTATCATAGTTAAAGGACTCCTTATCAATCCTAACTATATTACCATGCCCCAGGCTGGAATTCAATTTGACATACTGCTTTTCTATTGTATACTATGAGGGAGGGGTGTAGAATGTCAAGATGTCCTAATTGCGGCCAGGAAACAGCTAGAACTATAGATTGGGCTTGCCGATGGTGTGGTTATCCCTTGCTATCGAAGTCGTATAAAAAAATCCCTAAAACTTTTAAGCAACTGAAATCAGAGCCTGAGCCAGAGCCAGAGCTTGAGCCAGAGCCAGAGCCTGAGCCAGCACCAGAACTTAAACCAGTGCCAGAGCTTGAGCCAGAGCCAGAGCTTGAGCCAGAGCCAGAGCCTGAGCCAGCACCAGAACTTAAACCAGTGCCAGAGCTTGAG
>Ga0265594_1001108_pt1 | contig 21385 bp, 27 predicted proteins | sample saktaG_11_FD_190147 | JGI IMG/M metagenome (GOLD analysis project Ga0265594, IMG submission 190147) | Saline water microbial communities from Sakinaw Lake, British Columbia, Canada - sak_2011_5_24_80m | ecosystem: Environmental > Aquatic > Non-marine Saline and Alkaline > Saline ... | reverse complement strand
TCCCACGAGCCGCTTCCTCCGTTCAGGATGGGGATGCTCGCGACGGCCGCGGCTTTCCTGCTGCTCCACTCGTCGGGGTGCCTCATGGCGATTATGTCTACGTAGTTCTCCACCGTCTTGATGGTGTCCTCCATGGTCTCGCCCTTCTTGACGCTGCTGACGCCGGGGTCAGCGAAGCCTGTGACGGCGCCGCCGAGCCTATACATGGCGGACTCGAAGCTGAGCCTGGTTCTCGTGCTGGGCTCGAAGAAGAGGGCGCCCATGATCTTGCCCTTGGCCATTTCTGTGCCTTTGACTTCCAGGGGCATCATCTCGTCCGCGACGCCTAGGATGAAGTCGATCTCATCGCGGTTGTAGTCCCTCATGGATATGAAGCTCTTGCCTTTGAAACTTGACGCGCTTACCATATCTTACACAGTAGAGGTGAATACCCGCTGATCTTATAATAATAACGCGTCCAGCGTGGCGCGAGACACTGAAAATGGAGCCCTGATATATAATCATCAAATACAAGATGTCCGACTCGAATCTTAGGGCGGACGCTTTGGCCGTGGAGAAGATACCCGACCTCAGTAGCTGGAGGAAGATAGGCGAGATGACTTCGGGCCTCGGCACCGTCTACGACCTATACGAGAGCCCGGACCAAAGTAAGGTGGCTCAGGTGGACAAGAACCTCGTAATCTACCTCATCATGGAGGACGGCAAGCTCTCATACATGAGCCCACGAACCATAGACGCTCTCCAGCGGATGAAAGAGGTAGAGGAGTTCCTGAGCGAGAAGGTAAGGCGTCCAGAGCTCTAGGACCCAGGGTAGATCCCCATACGTTTCAGCAGCTCCACCAGCGTGGGGGTAAGCTCGTACTTGATAAAGTCCTCTGGCGCAGCCCACGCCGCGTCCAAGGCGTCGTCCATGGGCCTCATCTCTCCGCTCAGCGGCCTCGCGAGGAAGTCGATTATGATGAAGTGGTATCTTACGTCTCCGTCGTCGTCCCGGACTATCTTGTCCACCACGTCAACCCGGTTCATGATCTCGACGCTGAGCCCCGTCTCCTCCAAGGCCTCTCGGACGGCGGCGTCCGCGGCCTTCTCACCCACCTCTATGAGGCCCCCGGGTATGGACCATAAGCCAGCGTCCGGCTCAGCCGCCCTCTTGACGAGCAGGTAACGCCCATCCACCTCTATGAGGACGCCCACTCCGACGATGGGTCTGCCGGGGTACAGCCTATGGGACATAGCGACCGTCTCATGATTGAGCCGCGGAGGATATATGTTAGTCGTCCAGAGGAGGCGTCTCTCGCCCCGCCATCTCCATGTGGATGAAGCGGCTCATGGGTGTGCTGAGGCTCGAGGCGGGGTACAGCTCAGGCAGAACCTTGACCCATATGGGGAACCTGCACTTGAGGGCTGTGCCCTTGACGATGGCCTCCCCGGGGGGCAGGTCTCCTATGAGCTCCGCGAACTTGTTCCCCATGATCTCGGCCATCCTTGCCTTGTCCACGTCCTCGAGGCCGTGGCATATCACGTTGTTGGCGCACTGGGTGACCACGGTCTTATCCACGGTGCTCAGCCTCTGGGTGACAGCCCACAGCCCGACGCCGTTGCGGCCGCCGTTGGTGGCTATCTCCTTGACGACGCCCAGCAGCTTGCCCCTGCTGTCCTTCTCCCCTATCTCGAAGACGCCTCGCTGGGGGGCGTAGTACATGGCCTCCTCGAGCACGACGATGCAGCCGAACCTCCTGTTCTCGAGGGCCTCGCTGAATATCCTTCTGAGCACCTGGGCTACTACCAGGTGCTTCTGGCTCCACGTGTCCCTGCCTTGGCTGAGGTCCATGAGGACAACGCGGCGGTCCTTAAGAAGGTCCACCGGGTCCAGAGGCTTCATGTCGCCGTCCGGTATCAGCTTGCTGCCCACTACGGCGTTCACCACCTGCTGCCGGTAGTTCTCGAAATCCTCGTCCTTCTTGTTAAACCCCAGCTTGTCCGGCTTCACCCAGCCGAGGGCCTGCCTGAGGTTGACCTTGGTGACGGCTGCCGCCTGTGCGTAGAGTATCTTAAGCGCATGCACCAGTATCTTGGAGTTCCACCAGGTCTTCTGCCACCCGAACTCGCCGACATAGTCCTCCCACGGCACGTCGCCTGGTTGAAAGAACCTGCTCCAAGGCACCTTGAGCACCTTGTCGGCCCCCAGCTGATCGGCCAGGCTGCTGTACTCGCCGTCCTTGTCGACTATGAAGAACCGGACGGGGGGCTCCGCTGAAGCCGCCCTCGCCACCATGGTGACTGAGGTGGTGGTCTTGCCTGTGCCAACGGCGCCGCAGATGAGGCAGCTCTGGCGGATGAGGCTGTAGAGGCCCAGCTCCACGTCGAGGTCTGTACTGGGGTCCGATCCTAGGAGGAGATTCCAGTCGCCGTTGGGCTTCGTGAACTGTGCGATTAGCTCCCTCTCGGCTATGTAGACGGGCGTGTTAGGGGGCAGGGGGTACCTAAGGGGCCTCAGGCTGCCGCCGTCGTCCATCCAGCCCCACTGGTACGCTTGGGCGTGGAGGGTGCTGTCCTCGAAGTCTGTGATGACGCGGCCGTCCCTCAGCAGGGCTTCCTCGTACTCCCTGACACGTTTGTGGGGGTAGACGCGGGTCACCTGGTATACCACGGGGCAGCCGTTCTTGGGGTGCTCGATGTAGACAAGGTCCCCCTTGGCGAGCTCGTAGCCGCGGAGCAGAAGTATTGTTATCTCGTTTATGCCGTACTCCCCGGTGGGGCTGTATGTGTGGCCGACCCTCAGGCTCCCATCCATTCTCCTTCACCCCAGTACGGCGCGAGCTGCGAGACCTCCCCGACCTCCCTCATGACTCTGGTGACTATCTCGCTGTAGACATCGCTGATGAACCTCCTCGTCACCTTGACCGCCTCATCCGCCTTCACTATGGCGAGGGGGACGCCGTTGTACAGGCTCGTGGAGTAGCAGTAGTCGGCCACGTCGTCGATCTCGCTGAGGCAGAAAGCCGGGAGGTCTATCCGTATCGGCGGGATGCTCCACTCTCCCGTCAGGCGGGCGTAGAACGAGTAGATGGGCTCCTCAAGCGCATCCATGAACCCCGACACCCCGGAAGCCATCCTCATCGCAGTCCTCGCCGAGAATATATCCGTCCTCTGACCGGGCTCGAGAGCCTGCAGCATGAGGAAGCTGTCTGTGAGATCCGTCTCGTCTTGGAGCCCAAGGTAGTGGACCAGGTACCTGGCGCTCGGGCGCTTCACGACACCCGCGGCCACGACCCCCAGCCGCCTACATTTCTTTAGGAGCCCGTTCACCGCGTCGATGAGCCGCCTCCTGTCCTCCTCGCGGCCGGCGTTCCTCCACACGTTATTGAAGACAAGCGGCCCGTCGATGAGCAGCAGCTCAGCCCCACCATGTTCCTCCAGAAACCTGGTGGCGGTCTCGTATAGCTTTGCCTCGCGGCGCAGGTTCACCGTGCTTGGGAACCTGTCTCTAGATAGACTGTATGGCTGGGAGAGGGACTCGGGCTGCAGGAAGAACCTGCGTCCGTCGTGAAGCGAGTAGGCCATGGCCCCTAAGACGGCGTACTGCCGTGAGGCGAGGGGGATTATCTGGCTTCCCGCGTCCACACCCGTCACTCTCCGGTATGCCTCATTCTTCCTGAGGGAGTAGAACGTGTTCTCGGCGCGTATCTTGGCCGCCAGCTCCTTGACGTGGGGGCCTTCTTCTAGGATGTCACTGGTTATCTCCGTGAGCAGCAGGTTCCTCAGTGAGAGGCTCAGGTTTGGTGTCGGCGCCCGCGTCTCCATGGCGGTATTTAGCTGATTTTTTCCCTTGTACGCGAGCACCTTTATCACACGTTCCTTGAAAACCGTCTGCATACAACACTTTTTTTCCTCGATATATTAAGCTTGTGATCACCGTGAGCGTAATTTCCGAAAAACGCCATTTTATTTATATATGGAGAAATTTATACGCTCGCGTATCGATTAAAATAAATATGAATCCGACTGCACCCCAAAAGTAAAGTTAATAAGAACATTGAAACAAACATGTTAAACAGTAATATGTCTTCGAAACAAAGCCTGAAAGACACGATTTTCAAGGAATTCCTGAGTAACCCGGGGCTCGGGCCGAGCGAAATGGCTGAGAAGCTGGACGCCAACTATAACTCAGTTAAGGCTGCTTTCGCCAAGCTCGCTGAGGATGGATTCCTCGATCGCCCGAGCCGTGGAACCTACGCCCCGAGCATACCCGGAATCCTCCTCGATCTCATTAAGAGAGTGGAGGCCCTCGAGGAGGCGGCTAACAGGTGACCGATCTACTTGACCAGGTTCTGAAAGACGTCTCCCCTTCGACGGTGCAGTTCAAGGTTCTCACCTACCTAGCCTTCAGGGGGCCATCCAGCCCGGTGGACCTCTCAGAGGAGACGAGGATATCCCCTGGAAGCGTCAGGCCTGCCCTGCGGACGCTTCTGGATAAGGGGTACATAGAGCAACTCGGTGACGGGAGCTACAGATCATTGGTTCCTTTCACGGACATCGTCTCACATTTATACTCAGTCAGCAAGTAGAGTCCGGGAGGTCCGGCGAGTGGGTTCCGAGGAACTTGAGGGACTTAGGAGGGCGGACAGCCAAAGAGAGGTCTTTCTCTGCCTCGTCGAGAACGATGAACCCATGTCCTCGCGGGAGATAGCTGGGAAGCTGGGGCTCACCGTCAACGCCGTGAACATAGTGCTGTTCAACCTCAACAACAAGGAGCTCGTCGAGAGGGTGAGCAGGGGAGTGTACAGGTATAAGCTGGGGCCCATACTCAAGGAGCTCCTGGTACAATTCTTCGAGGTGTAGAGATGGAGACGGCGCTTAAGGAGCTCGACCCCGAGACCTCGGCCTTCAAGATACTGGTCCACCTCACCTTCAAGGACAGGCCCATGAAGCCCATCGACATAGCGAGGGCGCTGGGGGCGAACAGCAGCAGCGTCAGGGCGAGGCTCGCGGAGCTCAAACAGAAGGAGCTGGTGGAGAACACGGGTGAAGGCTACGTGGCCCTCACCACACCCTACGACGTTCTGATGAAGCTGTTCAAGGCTTGAATACTGGTTTCAAGGGAATAAACGGTTTTTCCGTCCACTTTCACCGGTCTCTCCGGTCTTTTCGTGTGGTGAAGACATAAAAGTGGTTAATCCAGGTTTCAACCAATTCCCTTAAAGTGTGGCAAGGGAAAAATAGGTGTGAAAGAGATGTCCGAGGAACAGCTGGAGCAGTTGAAGGAGATGACCGATAGCATGTTAAACCTGCAGCGGGCCCCGAGCCAGTTGATGATATTTTATCATCTCCTCGAGACGGGTAAGACGTTGACCGTCAAGGAGCTCTCCGGTGAGCTGGATCTGACCCCCAAGGCTACGGAGAGGGCGGTGGCGAAGCTGCTGGACAAGGGGCTGATACAGCGTAACAAGTTCAGGGAGGGCACCTACATGTGTGACAGCAGGAAGATTCTGCTCTCCCTACTCACGGTGACTGCAGAGCTTTACCGGGACTACGAGAAGAGAACCAAGTAGCTATTCAAGGCTGCTGAGCCGCGCCAATACGTCATCCTCGATCCACTTCACGCCTTTAGATGTGAGCTTGTACATGCTTCCCTTTTTTTCGGGCTTGAAGACGTGGCCACGGGTCCTCATCTCGTGGAGCCTCGCGGCGACAGTCACCTTCTTACCGCTGGACACGAGCCGCTCCCTTATCTGTTTACTTGTGGCCTCAAAGTTCTTCATCGCGTAGAGGATGAGTCCGATGGCCTCGTAGTGGGACAGCTCCTCGCGGGAGACGATCGTGGGGCCTTCAAGGTCGACCCTTATGATGCCCTTCAGGCTATCCTCGGCCTCATAGGCGGTGGCCTCGTTGGCTTTCTCGTTGATCTGCGAGATGAGTTCATGTGTGAGCCACCCGAGGCCCTCCAGCACCTCCTCCGGGGACTCGCCGCTCACCTCCATGGCCCCGTAGCCGGTCTTGATGGTCACCCTGAGCCGCGGCGTCACTCTCCCTCCTGCTTGTTAATTACGTACAGGTAGCCCCGCTTCTTGTCCTTCCACCTGCGGAGGGTTCCCTTCTTCACCATCCACACGAGGACGCCGCTGAGGGTGGTCTTGGGGAAGAATATGGCGTTGGCCTCCATCGCCTCCCTGAGCTCGCCGATGGCCCTCGGGGTCTCGCCCCACTCGGTCGCGAGCAGGCTCTCCACGGCCTCGCTGCACTGGCTCGTCCGGTTTATTGTGGGAAACTTCTTTGCCTGACTCTTCTCTTTACCCTTTTTCTGGGGGCGCTTCGCCGTGGCCAGATCGGCGTTGAAGGCCTTGGAGACCTTGTCGATGATGAGATCCAGATCCTCTAGGGTCTCGAGGACCTCCTCCCTCTCCCCGCCTAGCTCCACCTCCATGTCGCCGATACGTACCTTTAGACGGAAGGCGGGCTCAGGCATAAAATCACGTGTATTCTGACATCGTAATAACCTCTAAGACCGTTTATAATACTTATGAGGGGGCTGTCAGCCCTTCTTTGCCTCAACGGCGGACCGTAGAAGCCTCTGGACGTCTTGGGGCTTGACCCTTCCACGCACCTGACCCATGATGACGCCCATGAGGGCGCCCATGGTTCTCATGCCGCGCTCGGCTACCAGATCAGCCTTCTCCTCGACGGCTCTGTTCACCAACGCAGTGAGTTCCTTGATGGTCATCATGTCGAAGCCCAGCGCGGACACGGCGTCCCCCGCTTTCTTGCCCCGGTTCTCCGCGAGCCACGTCAGCACGTCGGGCAGAGACTCCTTCGTCGCGGCGCCCTCCTTCACCAGCGTGAACGCGTCCCGCAGAGCCTCGTCGGTGAGCCCCTCGACGGGCACCCCGTCACGCCGGAGCTTCGTGAGGTCCTCCGTCAGGGTCACCGCCAGCAGCGTCGTCGAGTGCCCCTCCCGGGCAAGCTCCTCAAACAGCCCCATGTAACCGGAGTCGACTACCTGGGTCGCCAGCTTCTCGTTGAGGGAGTAATCCTTCATGAACCGTCTGAGCTTGACCTCAGGCATCTCGGGGAGCATCGCCCTCAGCTCTTCCAGCTTCTCGGGGGTCACCTTCACGGGTTTAACGTCGGTCTCGGGGTACATGCGGGCAGCCCCGGGCCTAGGCCTCGTGTACCTCGTCGTCCCATCAGGGTTTGCGGAACGCGTCTCCGCGGGTACACCGTGTAGAGCCTGCTCGGCGCGGTCCACCACTGCCCCCAGGGCGGCGACGCATTTTCTCTCCTCGTCGGCGACGATGACCACGGCGTCGGCCTCCCCGGCATCCATCCTCTCCCTTAGGATGTGTACCTCCTCAGCCGTGATGCTGTAGCCCGGCAGCTCATCAGTGTGGAATATGCCCTTGACGCCGCCCCCGAACTTGGCGTGATCGTTCATCTCTGTGCCCAGCCTTCTGCCTGGGCAGAGCTCCCGCCCAGTGAGACCGCTGAACCCGGGGAGCTTGACGGCCATGACCTTGCCGCCTCTCTTCAGGGCGGCGCCGAGTATCTTGGAACCGGTTTCCTTGAAGACATCCGACACGTCCGCTGCTTCTTGCCTGAGGGTTTTCGGCGTGACGCCTCTCTTCTTCAGCTCCTCAACTATCTCGAGGAGCGTAGCCTGTCGCTGTGCCTCGTACTCGGCTATGGTTGGCAGCAGGTTCAGGTCTTGGACTCCTTTGATCTCGATGATGGCGCCCCCGCGTATGCTCACGTTGACGTCCTGCCTGATGGTGCCCAGCCCTCTGCGCACCATACCGGTGGCCCTGAGGATTCCTCCTATCCGGGCCGCTACATTGTACGCCTCCTCCGGTGTATGCATCTCGGGGGCCGTTGTTATCTCTATGAGGGGGATGCCCAGCCGGTCCAGGCGGTACGTTATGGTGTCCCCCTCCTCGGCTATCTTCCTTGCCGCGTCCTCCTCTACCGCAACCTGTTCCAGATGGTAAGTCTTGCCGTCGACTTTTACGGCTCCTCCGAGGCTGACGACGCTGGTCCGCTGGAACCCACCGGTGTTGCTGCCGTCCACGACGGTCTTCCTCATCACTTGGATCTCGTCCACGGGTACGCCGTCGGTCATGAGGGAAAATATGAGAGATATTTCAATGGCCTCTGAGTCAAGCGGGCCCGGCGGCTCCTCGTCCATCTCGACGAGGCAGTTGGTGTCGTGGTCACCCTGATATATGATGGTCTTGCCTTTGAGGAACTCGAAGAGGGCGGCCGGATCCACTTCGCCTAGCTCGCTCTGGCTGGGCCTGAGCTTTCGCCTGAAGGTGTAGTCGGGCTCCTTGTCGCTGAGCCGCGGCGGGCACGAGCAGAACAGCTTGTGCTTCGTGGCGAGCTCTTGGTGTATCTCGATGCCGACGGTTAGTCCCAGCTTCTCGATGTCCATCAGCGTGATCCCTCCAGATAGGGTGTCCGTGGGTTGAACTCGTCCACAAGGTCGGTGAGGAGCAGCCTCTTCGCCTCCTCCGTGTCGTCGGTCTGGCCGAGGCACCACTTGAGCTTCACGTACGCTGTCTCGGAGTGCATATCCTCCAGCGGCACGGCGCCTCTGTCCACCAGCTCGCGGCCGTGGCTGTAGACGCTGAGGTGGACGCGCCCCCAGATGCACTGGCTCGTTATGCCCACGATGACGTCGTCCTTCCGCGCCCTGTCGATGGCTGGCCACAGGTCCTTGCATACTTGGCCGAGGCCCGTCGCCTCGATGACTATGCCCCTGACGCCGTCGTCGATGAGCCAGTCAAGGATCGTCGGGTTGAAGCCTGGGTGAAACTTGACGAGGCTAACCTTGTCGCTGAAGCTGTTCAGCAGCCTGGGCTCGCTGGGCTGCCTGGGCCGGTACCTGTCGTTGGTCATCTCCACCTTGCCGTCTATGTAGCGTGCGATGGGCCAGTCGTTAACGGGCTGGAACGCGTACCTGCTGCTGGTGTGGCACTTCCTGACCTTTGTGCCCCTGAGGTACGCGATGCTGGTGTCCGACGTGGTCTCATGGAGTCCCACGACCACCTCGGCGAATGGGGCGTGAGCCGCCGTGTAGACGCCGCCCATGAGGTTGGTGGCGTTGTCGCTGCTGGGTCTGTCGCTGCTGCGTTGGCTGCCGACGAAGATCACGGGGACGGGAAGGTCCTGCAACGCGAAGCTGAGGGCCGCGGCGCTGTAGCCCATGGTGTCGGTGCCGTGGGTGATTATGACGCCGTCGGCGCCTGCATCGATCTTGTCGTATGCTCGCTTTGCCATGCCCTCCCATTCCTTGTGGGTGAGGTCCTCACTGAACACGCTGTAGAGGATATCTGCGTCTACGTCGGCTACCTCGACCAGCTCAGGTACTATGCCTAGGAGGTCGCGGCTTGTCATCGCCGAGACGACGCCGCCCGTGACGTAGTCTACCCTGCTCGCGATGGTGCCGCCGGTGCTGATGATGCTCACCTTGGGTAGACCCGGCTCAGCCTCGGGGAGGGGCGGGGGCCTGAACTCGGGTTTCTCTGCCACGCCCACCTTCTTGATCTTCATACCGTCGCTGTGGGCGAGGCCGATGTTGTACCCAGACTTGAGCTTGAGTATGATGTGCCAGTCGTCGTAGCTCTCGACGCGAGGCATCAGGCTCCCTGTGTACTGCTGGTTGTTCACGGTTACCTCCAGTCTGTCGCCTATCTCGGCCCCCCCCTCTTCGAGGGCTGAACGCAGTTCTCCGCGGTACCCGGGAAGCTTGTCCTCGCTCATGTAAACTAGAAAACGTAACAGCGCATCGGCTTAAAAATTGGCGTGGTCACGTGACCCGTGTGACCCTGAACTTCAACGGATTCTCTGTAAAATCGATGCTGTGGATTCAGCTTGGATAGTTGCTTTACAGCAAAGAGTTAGAGGAGAGTAAATATCATTGTCGTGGGGATTAATCGCGGTGACTGAAATGATAGCCAGCATTAAAATAGTCGCAGCCATGACAGGGTTGGCCCTCTATCTTGTGTTCAACAAAGGGGGCTGCTGCCCGGAGGACCAAAACTGCAGTGGGGGGCTCGTGCAGTGTGCTTGGACCGAGATCAGGGGCTTCCTCGGTTTAGGCTAGATCATGTGAAAGTACTCTTTCTTCTCGGGCTCGTACTCTGTGTCTCCGAGGAGCTCCTGAAACTCCTCGAATAACTGGCTGATCCGCGGGTCGTCGTTGAGGGTTGAGGCCACCTGCTGGTAGTGCTCCTTGTCGCGGAACCTGTTTATCTCCATCCACCGCTGGGGGTCCTCGCTGTCCCTGTATATCTCTACGTTTACGCACCCGTTCTCCAGGTGGGCCTCTATGGCCTTCTTCTCCAGCTTAAAGTAGTCTATGGTCTTGTCGATGGGTATCTTGTAATGGTATACTACTATGTACACGTCGGCGATCACTGGTATTGAGCGTCGCACGGATAAAAACGGTTCTCATAGAGGCTTGGAGACGTAGGGGCCGTCGCTTGCGTAGCCGAGCCTCCTGTAGTACTCCTTGGTACCGAGGGCGCTCATGACCACCATGCGGTCCATATCGTACTCCTCCTCGGCGATGCGCTCGGCCTCCTCCATGAGCGCCTCGCCCCAGCCCATATGCTGCCAGTCATATCCGTCGAGCCCCACCGGAGTCATCCTGCCGTATACGTGGAGCTCGCGGACGAGGCCGGTGGACGCAGTGATCTCTGGGCGGAAGACGCGGTCAGAGGGTATCCTCAGCCGAATGAACCCGACGAGGACGGCGTTCTCGGTGTCCTCGACGCCGATGAAGTTCTCCTCGCCTCCTGACGCCTCGTAGATTCGGCGCACAAGCCCGAGGCTCTCAGGCTCCACGCCCTCCCTCGACCGGTGCCCCGCCTCCCTGCACCTTATGCAGCGGCACCCGGAGCCGCGTTCCCGCAGCCTTTTCTGGGCCAGCTGCCTGAGGTTGCTCTTGTCGACGCCTGCCTCGATCTGGTGGAGGGGGATGTCTCTCTGCACCCTCATTATGCGGACCCACGGCGGCACCATCTCCTTCATCTGGGCGACCAGCTCCGTGGCCTGCTCCGTGTTGAGGGGCTCGTAGTCGCCGCTCCTCCACCAGTCGTAGAGCTTGGTGCCCTTGACCACGAGCGTGGGGTATATCTTCAGCATGTCGGGCATGTAGCGCGGGTCGGTGAATATCTGCCTGAAGCCGTCGAGGTCCCGCTGCATGCTTGAGCCGGGTAGGCCGGGCATCATGTGGTAGCATATCTTGAGCGCCGAGTCCTTGAGGCGGCGGGTGCCGTCTATCACGTCTTGGACTGTGTGGCCTCTTTCGACGAGCTTGTAGATGTCGTCGTAGACGTTCTGGACGCCCACCTCGACGCGGGTGACGCCCAGATCGAGCATGTTATCTATATCGTTCTCGGTGAGGCAGTCTGGGCGCGTCTCGACGGTGATGCCAACGTTCCTGAGGGTGGATGTCTCGGCGAGCCGCTTCGCCTCCGCCAACGAACGTGACTCTTCCCCGGTTATGGCGTCGAGGCAGCCCTTGACGAACCACTCCTGGTAGTCCCTGGGGCCGGCGGGGAAGGTGCCGCCCATGATGATGAGGTCGATCTTGTCCACGGTGTGCCCTATGGCTTCAAGCTGCTCCATCCTGCTCCGGACCTGGCTATACGGGTCGAAGCTGTTCTGGATTCCCCTCATGGCGGCGGGCTCGTGGCCGGTGTAGCTCTGGGGGCTGTTCACCTCGGGGCCGCCGGGGCAGTAGGCGCACCTGCCGTGGGGGCACGCCATGGGCTTGGTCATGACTGCGACGACGTTGACGCCGCTGAGCGCCCTCGTGGCCTTGCGTCTGAGCACAGGGATGAGCCTCTCCCGCTCGTCCGCCGTGAGCAGCCTGATGAGCTCCGAGTTGCCCGGAATCCTGCCGAGGTTATGCTTCCGGGTTACCTGGAACTTGGCGTACTCCAGGTCGTCCCTGGTGGGCGTCTCCTTCTCCAGCAACAGGTCGATGATCTCTCGGAGCGGCTGCAAGTCGAGTCAAAGGGAAACCGGTTTGTTAAAAAGATTATCGCAGCCATGAACACTTTGGGCGATGGTAAGCATCAAATCCCGATAACCCATGATTATAGTGATTACATGCTAAACGAGGTAGAGAAGAGGGTCATCGGGGAGGCGTACACCAGCACGCGGCCCCTCGAGAACCTGACGACTCTGTGCGACGACTACGGCGGCAGGTTCGCGGGCACGGAGGAGAACCGGGAGGCGGCGGAGTACATCCTGGGCATCTACGAGGAGTACGGCCTAGGTGACCCGCATCTTGAGCCTTTCACTTTCCAGGGCTGCGAGGTCGGCGAGTCCAGCCTCAAGGTCCGGGGGCCCACATCGAAGGATGTGCCGACCTTGACGCTCCCGATGACTCCCAGCGGCTCAGCCGAGGGGGAGCTGGTCGCCGTGGAGGCCGCCTCAGAAGTGGAGTCTCTGGACGTCGAGGGGAAGATAATCGTGGGTACAAACAGGCTGCCCCTCAGGGCATGCGTGGAGGCCGGGGCGTTGGGGTTCGTGTGGATGCACCCTTTCCCCATGATGGGGCCGCCCACCGGCGTCGTGCCCCAGCTGGTCCCGGCTGTCTCGATTAAGCACGAGGACGGTCTGATGCTCAGGAGGCTCATCGACCGGAGGGGAAGCGCAACGGTAGAGCTCCAGGCCAGCTGCGAGGTGTTTGAACGAGAGTCATGGAACGTCTGCGGCGACGTGAAGGGAGGCGGAGACGACGGCTACGTTCTTCTGGGCGGCCACTACGACGGCCACGAGATAGCGCAGGCAGCGTTCGACTGCGGCGCCGCCTGCATGGCGGTGACCGAGATGGGCCGAATACTGAACACCGTCAGCGATGAACTCGGCGGAGACGTGCGGGTGGTCTGCTTCTCGGCTGAGGAGTTCGGGTTCTGGGGTAGCCGTGACTACGCGAAGCGCCACGCCGACGAGATGACCGACATGCTGTTCACCTATCAGCTTGACTGCAACGGGGGACCCGAGCCCCAGATGGTGACCGTCGACCACTGGCCTGAGCTGGAGCCGTTCTACGCGAAGCTGAGGGACGACCTGGGCCTGCCCATGCCTTTCGACCAGAGGATGGGTCCGGGCGACAGCAGGGCGTTCCATGAGCTTGGAGTCCCCACGGGCAGCATCATCGACTACAGGGAGCCTGGTCGTTTACCCTTGCTGAAGACGGTGAGGCACACAGTGTACGACACCGTGGACAAGATCAGCCTCCGCCACCTCCAGGACGACATAGCCATTGGCGCAATCTCAACCAAGCGGATGCTCGCCTCAGAGGACTGGCCGAGGCATAGAAGCAAGGATGAGGTAGAGACGCTCAAGAGGCGGCTCTCAGGCTAAGATATGTTCACGAAAAAGGGTTAGAGGATGGTCATGCTCTCCAGGTCCCGGGGATAGTAGGTGATCCACTCGCAGCCGTCCTCTGTGACCACGAGGGTGTCGCTGTGCCTGAACCCGGCGTAGCCCAGCTCGTAGATTCCCGGCTCGATGCTCACCACCATCCCCGGCTGCAATGGCTTCAGGTTCCCCTGGTCCAGGTACGGCGGCTCGTGGCCCTCCAAGCCGATGCCGTGGCCCGTGTGGTGCCGTACCAGGTCCCAGTACCCGGCGTCCCTGAACACCTTGTTGGCGGCCCTGTCCACGTCGGCGCAGGTGTTCCCCGGCTTCAGCGCCTCGGCGGCGGCCTCCTGGGCCCTGCACATTACCTTGAACATCTTCTCCTGCTTGGCCGTGGGCTTGCCCACTATCATGGTGCGCTCCAGCTCGCTGCCGTAGCCGCCTATGTCGGCGCCGGCGCCGGTGACGAGGACGTCGCCCTCCCGGATGGGCTTGTCTACGTCGATGCTGTGGGGCATCGCCGACTTCCATCCCACTTGGCCCCTGAAGCCCGCGGACACGAATCTGCCCTTGACGCTCTCGTACTCGCCTCCATACGTCTTCTTCATGACGCTGGTGACTTCGAGGCACGCCATTAGCCTCACCTCGACGTCGTAGAGACCCGGCCTGGTATATTCCTGGAGGTAGCTGTGGGCAAGGTTGCCCCACTTCGCGGACTCCCTGATGAGGGCTATCTCCTCCCCTGTCTTGAGGAGCCTCATGCCCCAGACGAACTGACCATCTTTGACGAGCTCGGCGTCGGGGAGCAGCTCGTTGAGGGGCGGCCCCACGTAGCCCATGGCGCCGCCGGCCCCCGCAGGGTTGTCCGTGCCTATCTTGGCCTTGCCGAGGCCCTTCTCCTTGATCCAATCTGAGAACCTCTCCATGGGGTGCTTCTCGCCGGGGTAGTCAAGGTAGGTGAGGCACTCGCCGACGAGGGGCGTCTGGTGGCGGAGGTGGTCGGCCTCCAGGAGGGGTCCCATGAACGTGGGCTTCCCATCCGGCTCCACGAGGAGAGCCGCAGGGCGCTCGGTGACCATGTGGTAGAAGTGGCTGAAGTAGAAGATGCTTACCCCGCTGGTGACGAGGTAGGCGTCGAAGCCCTCCGCAGCCATGTGCTCCCGAAGGACGTCGAGGCGTCTGCCGTACTCGCCCCAGCTGATCCTTAGCTTAGGCAACTTGATCACTTTCGATGGGGCTCCGGAGGATAAAACATAATCGAGGTGATAGGTTTATAATCTTCAAGTGGGTAGTGGGTTGTGGGTGGTGGGAATGGAAGAGGTCGTGGTGGATGACAGGGGAAGAATACTCATCCCCAAGGAGCTACGAGATAAGGTGGGACTGAAACCGGGATCAGGGGCCAGGCTAGAGGTGAAGAACGGCCAGATCATAATTACACCGCCACTCTCCCCACAGGACTTCATCAGAGAGATGGAGGGCTTCATGACCGAGGGGGAGCCCACAGATGACCCCCTCAAAGTTAAACACATCTGGGAGAAATGACGCTGTTCATCGACGCCAACATCTGGTGCTACTACTTCGACGCCAGACACCCAGAGCACGAAGCCGTGAAAAGGTTCATGCGGCAAGCCCTGCTAAGCGAGACGCTGGCAGTCAACACCCTGATAGTCATGGAGGTAGCCCACTACCTGAACAGAAACCTGAGCAGAGACGAGGCTAAGAGAAAAACCGAGAACCTCCTGACGTTGGAGAACCTCCGCGTCCACGACTTCGACAAGGATCAGCTCATGAAATCACTGGATACCCTGAACAAGTATTCTCGTAGCCACGGCCTCGGTGGAAGGGACGCAACGATAATCTCAACCGTGAAGAGCCAAGGCGTTGAGCGCCTAGTGACTCACGACAAGGCCCTCGCAGAAGTAGCCGAACTGGAATCGGTGAACGTAGTAGATCCCGTAGAGGAATAGAGAAAGGGTTAGAGGCCGCTAGTGGCTCTGCTTCTTGAGCTGGTCCAGCGGCGGCTTGGCGTCGGATGTAAGTGGTGACACGTAGACCCGGTCCTTCATCTGTCTGGCCCACTCCGCCTTGGCGGCTTGAAGCAGCTTCTTGTCGGTTAACAGGTCTATGACTGTGCCTGCCATGACCTTGGATGCGAATATGGTGCCCTTGTGGCCGATGTTTGTGCCGTTGCTGGCGACGTTCTGCCAGCTGTGCCCCGCGGCGCCGACGATGGTGTAGACAGTCCTGAACTGGACCGTCGGCATGTTCCAGGCTACTTCCGCCACGTCGCTGCTTCCGCCACCCTTGGTGCCCTCGCCTACGGGGTCGTAGATACGTGTGTTCAGGTTCACGTCCATCAGCCCCATGGCGTCGGGAAGGTGGCTCTTCATGAGCCCTATCCTCTTCTTCTCCGGGGGGATGCTCTTCGCGAGCTCCGCTGCGAACGCCTCCTCTTCCTCCGTGTAGATGGGGGCGCCGACGAGCCTCATGTTGGCGACCGCCGTCTCAGCGAGGACCCTGTTCTCCATGCCGTTGTGGACGCCGCTGAGGAAGCTAACCTTGTGGGTGGTGCCCACCATCTTGTCGGCTCCGTCGGCGATGTCGAGGATCTTCTGGTAGTACAGGTCCACCAGTTCCCGCTCCGGCGCCCTTACGTAGTACCAGCTGCGGGCGTACGGCGGCACGACGTTGGGCTCGTGGCCGCCGTCCTCCACCACGTAGTGGATGCGTGTCTCCTGGATCACGTGCTCCCGCATGTAGTTGACGCCTATGTTCATGAGCTCCACGGCGTCCATGGCGCTGACCCCCATCTCCGGGCTACCCGCGGCGTGGCTGGCCACCCCGTAGAACTCGAACTTGACGCTGTTCATGGCGTTGCCGCTTCGCAGGGTGGCGCCGTTGAAGCTGCTGGGGTGATGGCCGACGCAGGCGTCTACGCCGTCGAAGACCCCGTCTCGGACCATGAAGACCTTGCCGACGAGGGTCTCCTCTGCGGGGCACCCAAACACCTTAACGGTGCCCTCTACATGGCCCTCGTCCATCGCGGCTTTGACGGCGAGGCCGCCGCCGAGCGCCGTGGTGGCGTAGCCGTTGTGGCCGCAGCCGTGGCCTGCGCCCCCCTCCACCAGCGGCTCCTTGTACGGCACAGGCTTGTTGCTTATGCCGGGCAGGGCGTCAAGCTCGCCCATTATGCCTATAGTGGGGCCGCCGCTGCCGATGGTGGCGACGAAGGCGCTGGGCATCCCGGCGACGCCCCGCTCCACCGTGAAGCCCTCCTTCTCCAGGATGTCCGTGAGGAGCTTCGCCGTCTGGACCTCCTGGAGACCCACCTCGGCTAGCTCCCATATCCTCTGGTGGACGTCCACCAGCATCTTCTCGCGTTCGTCGACCCAGTCAAGGGCGACGCGTTTACCCTCAAACAAGCGATACACCGAGTAGTAAACCGCCTAGAGGCGTTAAACTGTTGCGAGGACTCCTGCACACATCCGGAAAGAATCAGATGGACCCCTTAGCTGACCCTGACATAGCTGAGCTGGAGGTCGCCGACCAGTGAACGGTACTGCTTAACAACCTCCTCGGCGACGAGGGGCTCCAGCTGGTCGACGAGGCAGCTCATGCTGTTGATGGCGACGGACGCCCTCCTCAGGTCCTTCTCCGGCTCCTCTCCCTCCTTGATGGGGACTCCCATGTGCTCCAGGGCTTTACCGGAGAGCACTCCGATGAAGACGCCTAGCAGGTCCTCGACGTCGAGGCTGGCCAGATCCAACTCTTGTTCCGCGGACATCGTTGTATCTACACTTCATTTAAGAAGCATTAGGGTTTTCCCGTCTCTGGCTCCAGTCTCGGTGTGCCGCAGTCCGCGTATAGCCTGTCTTCTCGGGGATGGTCTGCATATCCTCCGGCCAGTCGCCGCTTCATCTCTACGGTGCGGCGCTACCCAAGCATGTCTCACCCATCACAAGTCACCTTCGGTGGCTTGATGTCGCCGCCACTATGACACTAAATCAGGAGTACGAGGCGGAGGCCCTCCCTGTGGACCCGTTTCACCTCGTAGCCACGGTTCCTGAAGTTATGCTTGATGAACTCCAGCATCTCGTCGTCGACCTCAATAGAGGTGTCTGCCTTCACGACGAATAGTATCTCCTCCGGGTCGTAGACATCCACTCCTTTCCTCTTGGTGACACCTACGTCGTACTCCCTTACGCCCACGTGGAGTAGGGCTCCCTCCATGAGCCTGTGGAGCTCCCTCCGCCTTTCCTCGATGAAGGAAGCAACGGAGCCCATATTACTTCATGCTTTCCCTGCGCTTGATCTCGTTGAGAGCCTTCTCGATGTCCTCCTCGGGGACTTCGATGCTGAACTTCTCCCGCATGGCCTTCTTGATCTCCTCTGGGGAAGAGTCGTCCTCGCATGCCTTGGGGACGAGGTTCACCATGTCCTCGACGTAGTTCCACGGGAAGATGACCCAACGCCACGTTATCATGTCGCCGTAGTAGTCGGGAGTGAACTTGCTGCCCTCTATGTGCCTCAGCGCGGCGGTTTTCACCTCGAGGGGGTTCTTCTCGTTGACGTAGTCCATGGCCACAATCATGCTCTCCCCGGTGTCGGTGATGTCGTCCACCACGAGGACCCTGCGGCCCGTCAGGTCCACCTCGAAGGGATACTTTATCCTGGCCTTGCCGTCTGGCGTCGCCGTTACCCCCCAGTGCTCCACCTTGAGGCTCACGATGTCCTTCACACCAAGGTAGTCGCATAGGACCCTGCTGAGGACCCAGCCGCCCCTCGCCAGTCCGACCATGAAGTCTGGCTGCCAACCCGACGCCACGATCTTCTCTGCAACCTTCTCGCTGAGCTCGGCGAAGAGCCGCCAGTCCATTACCTCGCATAAGAAACTGTCCCCGGACATAACGTGAAACAATGGTGAAAGGTTGTATTTATCTTAGCGTTGGGTGTGACGGAGAGGAACATGTTCCGAAATGGCTAGGTTAGCCCCAGAAGCTTCTCGGGGTTGGTCTTCACCATCCTGGATATGTCTCCGTCGGGCAGCCCCATGTCCATGAGGCACGCGATGAACTCCCGCAGCCCCTCCACAGGCGTCGGCAGCGTGTAGACCCCGAAGTCGGTGCAGATGATGCAGCTCTCCGCCCCGATGCGTTCCATCTGCTCCTCCGCCTTCTTTACTCCGCCGCTCACCTCGCGGCTCATGCCCTCGTCGATGGACGCGTACTCGCGTTCCACGTAGTAGTGGGTCTTGGGGATGGAGGTGGTGTGGGTGTACGCCGCCAACGTGTACTCTATGTAGGCGCCCTTATCCGCCATGTACCTGAGCTGGTCGAGGCCAGCCTCCTTCACCACCGCGCTGGACACCACGACCCGTTCTATGCCGTACTCCTCGGCGTAGTCCACGAGCCGCATCGCCTCGGGGACGTCGACGTGGCCCGTGATCATGTAGACCTGGGGGTGGGAGGCTATGAGCCGCAGTATCTCGTCCAGCTCGGGACTGGGCGGGCCCTCCGGGATGCTTATGCAGGTCTCCAGCTCCCGTCTGAACTCCGGGTATATCTCGCTTAGGGGCGTGAAGACGCCGTCCACGAGCCTGCCCTCTCGGGCCGCCTGGTAGTAGGTGCTGTGGGCGCCGAAGCTGACGTACTTGGCGCCGTCGCCGTAGCTGAGGGCGGTCTTCACGGCCCTGGGGTTCATGCCGCCGTACACGGTGTTAAGTATGATGCCGCCGTAGGTCCTGAAGTCGGGCACGGCGCGGTTCACCAGCCACGCGGTTCCGTTGCTCATCTCGAAGACATCCATGTAGACTATGGCCCTCATCCCGGCGTCCCGGGCCTGTATGGCAGCCTGGAAGGGGTCAACCCGCCTCGGGCTGCTGAATATGTGGGGCCCTGCGTGGACATGGATGTCTATGGCGCCCCTGAGCAGCTCCTCTGATCTCTCTAGGCTTCTCCCCTCCGGTAGGAATCCTTCTGACACGTCGATCACATAGAGTATGGCGTCCCGGGTTTAATTGTTGGCGCCCCTGAGCCATGCTTAAAAAGTCGCCGAAGGAATGCAACTATAGGTGGAGGCATTGAGGTACTGTCCGAAGTGCGGCGAGGAGAACAGCGACGACGCAGAGTTCTGTAAAAGCTGCGGCGAGAACATGTCACGGACCATAAGGTACACGAAGCCAAGGGACACCGGGTGGAACGTGGCGAGGGCGGCGGCTCTGCTGATCGGGGCAATACTGGTGTTCACGTCCCTAGGCCTGATTCTCGGAGGAGGCTCCCTGAGGATGGTCCAGAGCGCCATAGTGGACAGCGAAGGCTACATCATGAGCGGCGTCGAGAGCCTCGCCTCGGACAGCTACGCCATAGTCTTCGAGGACATCAACATCCAGATGGACGCCGACGCCGGGCCCTTCAGGGAGTTGTTCAAGGACCTGATCACGGTGAAGCTCACCGCTAAGAACAACAATCCAGGCAATAACGTGTTCGTGGGGATAGTCGACTACGGCAGCGCCCACAGTTACCTCGGCGACGTGTCCTACGACAGGCTCGTAGATACGGACTGGGAGTACGACCCCTGGGGTAACGACTTCCCGGACTATGTCTACAGCCACCACAGTGGGGGAGCCCCCGCGGGGCCGCCGACCATCCACAGTTTCTGGGCTGCCTTCGCGACGGGCTCAGGCCAAGAGACGCTGACCTGGAGCGTTGCGCCGGGGAGGTACTGGGTAGTAGTGATGAACGAAGACGCCTCCCAGGGTGTGGACGTGGACCTCCAGATAGGGGCCAAGGTGCCCATACTAAAGGACCTGGGCGACGTGCTGCTCACCGTGGGCGTCTTGGTGGGCTTAGTCGGGGCCGCCGTCATATACTACGGGGCCGTCAAGCGGTAGCCCCCAACATTTTTCTAATACCCCACGTATCCTACCCAGCCGAGGCGATGAGTCTATATCATACGCCTCCCCAGTCAAGGTGAAAGAGATGGAGAAGGACTACCGCAAGATGCTGGACAGGGCCTACGAGGAGCTGCCCGACCAGATGGAGACGACCGACCGCTTCCAGATACCCAGAGCCGTCGTGCGTCAGCAGGGACGACGAACATTCATAATGAACTTCAAGGAAATCGCAGACGAGCTCCGCAGGGAACCGCAGCACCTCATGAAGTTCCTACTCAACGAGACGGCGACGAGGGGGGACTACGACGGCACTAGGGCCAGGTTCCAGGGCAGGTTCAGCAGCGACAGCATAAGGAACCTACTCGAGATATACACCAACAAGTACGTGATATGCCCCGTCTGCAACAGGCCTGACACTCAAATCGTCCGGGAACGCAGACTCGGCTTCCTCCAGTGCGACGCCTGCGGCGCCAGGAGCAGCATAGGGAAGAGCTAGCTTTGACCAAGGTCTACGTCAAGTCCATCCGCAGCGGCAGGGACAGGGTTGTCGCCGTCTGCGACGCGGAGATACTTGGTAAGACCTTGGAGGGCGGCAGGGTGCCGTTCACGGTGAGCGAGGGCTTCTACAAGGGGGTGCTCGGCGAGGTCGAGGAGGCGCTGGACGCTATGAAGCAGGCCACCATCTGCAACCTGGTTGGGAAAAGGATCGTGGAGGCAGCCATAGAGCGCAGGATGGTGCACGAGCGCGCCGTCATATACTTCGGGGACATCCCCCACGCCCAGATCGTGAGGCTCTAGGAAGTTTCTTTTAGCCGTGCAGTGTATTCCTCACGGTGAAGTTTTTTGGACTATAAGGTCAAAGACGTTGGACTCGCCGGGCAGGGCGAGCTTCTGATCGACTGGGCTACCGACCACATGCCCGTGCTGGCCCTCATAAGGAGGCGGTTCGAGGAGGAGAGGCCCTTCGAGGGCGTGACCATGGGGGCGGTGCTCCACTGCACCAAGGAGACGGCTGTTCTCGTCAGGGCGCTGGAGGCGGGGGGTGCCGAGATAGCCCTCGCCGGGTCCAACCCACTGTCCACCCAGGACCCGGTGGTGGCGGCGCTGGCGTCGACGGGA
>Ga0265594_1001106_pt1 | contig 21412 bp, 20 predicted proteins | sample saktaG_11_FD_190147 | JGI IMG/M metagenome (GOLD analysis project Ga0265594, IMG submission 190147) | Saline water microbial communities from Sakinaw Lake, British Columbia, Canada - sak_2011_5_24_80m | ecosystem: Environmental > Aquatic > Non-marine Saline and Alkaline > Saline ... | reverse complement strand
GAACTTGCTGAATGGGCAACATCTCAATTCAGTAATGCGTTCGCTTCGACCGATGAAGAGGAGGTCACTAATTCTTACGCGTCAGTGATGGGTTGGGTCAGAGCCCAGGACCAGTTCTCAGATGCAGCCAAGGCTGATTTCGCCGATGGCGCAGACGGGTGGCTCGTGGCTTATGCTATGTCCAAAAGTCAGATCGTTGTAACCCATGAAGTTCTTGATCCTGGCATAAAAAGAAAGGTCCCTATCCCGAATGTATGCGAGGCATTCAGTGTGAATTATGTTGATACTTTCGCAATGCTGCGAGAACTTGGTGTGCGTTTCTCATAACCGTATAATCTCATGAAAGGCTGTTTCCAATCGTTTGATCCTATATAATTAGGGTTCAAAGAAAGGAGATAGCCATGAAAAAGATAAATTCAAATGTAGCGTGTGCAGGCATGGATGTACACTACAAATTCAGCAATGTAACCTTTCGCGACGCCAGTGGACGACGAATGGACGGATGGGTGGCAGCTACTGAGCGAACGCAGACGGACGGGTGGCAGCCACTGAGCGAACTCAGACGGACGGGTGGCAGCCACTGAGCGAACGCAGACGACGGACGGGTGGCAGCCACTGAGCGAACGCAGACGACGGACGGGTGGCAGCCACTGAGCGAACGCAGTGAGTGAAGTGGATGGTATTTCAATGGACAAGAATTCCCCCTTACAACAACGGCCAGGTTTCTTTATCAATTCTGATCGGTTCATCAACACCATTGAACCAGCAATTGTAGCTTGAGTAGTACCACTTGCCCGGCTCATCTACGAGATCTTTTCTTACCGGATTATTATGAATATATTGAACAGCATGCGTCAGTGTGTTTTCTTTAATAATGTTCCTGTCATAGCCGCCGCCTTTCTGCCAGAACCTGTACTTTCTGTACTGTTGAGCAGTGCTTAACTTTGACAGCTCGGAAGGTTTGTTTTCCTTCAGATATTTTACAGCCTTTCTTGCGGTATCGGTTTTGATGTCCTTTAGGATGTTGGAAATATTATACGCCTCATCCATTGGTTGTATCAGAAGATGGACATGATCGGGCATGAAAACAAAAGCCCACAAAGAAAATTTATGCTTTTCCCTTGCCCTTTCAATGGACTCAATCAGCCATTGACATGTTCTGCCGGATAAGAGAAAATTCTGGTTCCTGTAGCAACTGAAGGTAAGACCATGGGCATGACCAGGGATGTTGTATCTTTTGCATTTCTTTTTTATGAACTGCCTTTGCTCCATGTAGGTAGATTATAGCGGGATTTTCTGTTTCTTGAAACATTATTACCATCCACTTCGCTCACTTTGTTCGCTCAGTGGCTGCCACCCATTGCTTCGCTCATTCAGTGGCTGCCACACTCTATTGTTTCACTCAGCCGTGTAGAGTGTGTAAAATTCATTTTGCACACGCAGGAATAATAATTATGATGTCTCTATGTCAAATCACAGACAATTTCGAATATGATCTATAAGAGTAATAAAACACATGATGACAAACGATCGCGTTCTTGACATTCAGAATGAACTGAGGCGATTGGCCAACGAGGAAATCGCAGAACATTCTCAAAGGTTCTTCCAAACCGCCAAAGGGCAATACGGGCACGGCGACAGGTTCCTGGGTATTCGCGTTCCAGCGTTAAGAAAGATAGCCAGACAATATCGTGGAGTTTCAGTCGATGAAGCCTCCCGGCTGCTCAAATCTGAATTCCATGAAGAGCGATTGCTCTCCCTTCTTCTGCTGGTGGCTATGTTCAAGAAAGCAAACGACGAAGGTAGGAGGGCCATATACAACTTGTATCTTCAGAACACAAGATTCATAAACAACTGGGACCTGGTTGACAGCTCGGCCGAACATATCGTCGGGGCGCAGCTTCGGGACGGCGACAAAAAGCCTCTTTACGATCTTGCCGTTTCGGATATGTTGTGGGAACGCAGAATTTCAATCATGTCCACGTTTCATTTTATCAAGCACAGCGAATTTGACGACACGCTGAGAATTGCGGAGATTCTGTTGCCGGACAAAGAAGACCTGATCCACAAAGCAGTCGGCTGGATGCTCAGAGAAATCGGTAAGCGAAACATTGAAACAGAAGAAATATTCCTGAAGAAATATTACAGACAAATGCCACGGACTATGCTGCGGTATGCGATAGAAAAATTTCCAGAACCGAAAAGGCAGAAGTATTTGAAAGGCAACGTTTAAGATCATCTAACACTATAAGTAAACCGGTCTGGGTAGTGCATAATTCATTTTGCACTCTTACGCTCTCCATGGGCGCTGTCTGTTCAAATTCGCGGATATCTTATCTCTGGCAATAAGCACATTTTCCGTAATCTGGAAATCAAACATACCCACACATACAAAATCGGCCCCATTTGCAAAAGCATACTCGAAGCCCTCGCTCGGATGGATAGCACCCGCCGCCAATACCTTGAAGGCAATCCACGGCTTTTCTACCTTCTTCATGAATTCGATAGTCCTCTCAGGGCTAATGGACCACATATTATCGTGATCGTAGGGACTGCCGCTGTCTACATTAAATTCTACTCTGTTCTCTTTCGGCGTAGCGGACCAATAATTGCCGTGGTGTAGCGTCTTCATGTAAAAATCGACATTGATCCCTGCTTTTTCGACTGCAACAGGCACTTCTATCGAATGGCCGCCGATACCGGCGATTAATCCGTTGCTCTTTATGAAATCGACAGCCTTGCCGAGCAGATCGACACGGCCGTTCTTCACGAAGCTGTCTCCGACGCCGCCCTGTATATATGCTCCAACTGCTCCATCATCAACGGCCCGTTTAATGTCGCTTGTTAAGTCGTTTGCCTTTGGGTGGGTCTGGGCGATCCACTGCATCTTTCCCCCCCTTTGATTCCAGTACTTGCTGAGATACCCTGAAGATGACGTTATAATTGCATTTATCCCTTCCTGCTCGCATTTTTCAAGAGTCTCCATTATCTTTTTTTCCGTACTGTAGGCTAAAAACAAATCACGCAGATAACTCAGATCTCTGCTATGGGACCAGCCGCTAAACTGATTGCCGCCGATTATCAGCCTGCTTATTTGAACGTTGCCGATCCTGCCTGTTGGAAACGCATTGCCAGACTTCTTCTGCTCCGTCACGGCCGTTCTTTTTGCTGTCGCTGCCGACAGAGCAGTCCTGGGAAAACCAGATGCGGATGTTACTGCCGCTGAGGTGATAAGAGATTTCTTAAAGAACTGCCGGCGATTAAAGCGTTTTTTCATTTTTCAATCCTCTTAATTAAAATCTATTTCTGTTCTGGTGGGCACGGTTTCTCTGATATACTCTTTGATCTATATCCGCTCCTGCTTGATAACCTGCTCAGAAGTAACTGAACTTGCCACGACGGGTGGCAGCCACTGAGGAAATAGAGTGAGCGAAGTGGATGGCGTTTCAACAGAGATGTATATCCTCTTAAAACAAAAGCCCATAAAGAGAAGTTGTGCTTTTCCCTTGCCCTTTCAATGGACTCAATCAGCCATTGACATGTTCTTTCGGACATGAGAAATTTCTGGTTCCTGTAGCAACTGAAGGTAAGCCCATGGGCATGACCCGGGATGTTGTATCTTTTGCATTTCTTTTTGATGAACTGCCTTTGCTCCATGTTGGAGATTATAGCGGGATATTCTGTTTCTTGAAACATTATTCCATCCACTTCATTCGCTTCGCTCATTCAGTGGCTGCCACACATGTTAAAGCACACTGCGTAGATACTCTTGATAATCAGGACGTTGGAGAGTATAGTATTGGCAGCTAAAGAAAAGGCAAAAGTAGAAATCAGACGGGCAATCGAGCCTTAAGAAAGGTATTGAAATGAGCAAACGTATCCGAAAGCTGCCGCAACCGGCAGAGAAGACTATTGAAGCAGTGCTTGACGAGTTCCTTAAACAACAACAGGGACGTCTGAAGCCTTCCACAATGCGTAAGTATGAAAATATCATTGAGTTGTTCCAGTCGTGTCTGAATGGGTATGGTCATCAGAGCCTCGATAAGCAGGAGTATGCGTTATTTGACCGGCTCTATAATGCCAAGGGCGATGAGCATCGGGAATTTTGCCAGTTATTCGGCCCGGAAAAAATCGCCGGCAATGTGGGTGAGTTCCTGAACTACTTTATGATTCGCAAGGTTATGTGCGGCAAGGAACTGATGCAAGCAGCGGGCACGGTAACCAAGAAAATGGGAAAATGGCTCAAGGAAAAGGGATACATCGATTCGGAAAGCACCGAGGATCTTGTGAGTTACGGTGCTACGGCCGCCAGGGAATTGCCCGCCGCGGAAGAATTGGCCCGGATGCTTTCCGATTATGCTGACCGCACCGCTATTAAATGCGATAAAGTGATCGAAGATCATTTTGCAATCGACGCTATAGAACCGAGCAAACTGCGCCTATCCCCTTTTTCAGGAAATGACGAGATCACAGTTCCTGTTTCCCGGAACATCAGCAACGCCTGCCACGTGGGTTGGTCTTTTTCCGGAGCGGTGGGTAAGACAGGTAAGGGCTGGCGTATTCTCGAGGCCTGGAACGTATATCCTTAGGACGTTTTTTTTCCATCCACTTCATTCGCTTCGCTCATTCAGTGGCTGCCACACATTTGATTCGGTCGTTCAGTGGCCGCCTGCCACATCCAGATAGATTTTCTTGAAAATCTGGGCCGGGTAGAGTATAGTACGTGAGCGAAGTAACCCCGGTGAGATAAGCTTTGCTATCTCACGGGGTAAAAGGATTAAAAATAGGTGTTAATCTGTGAAACCTGTGATTGATTAAGAAAGGTAGAAATGGCGACGTATAAGATTGCAGTAATGCCGGGCGACGGAACCGGGCCGGAAGTGACAGCCGAAGCAGTAAAAGTCTTAAAAGCAGCCGCGGCTAAATTTAATTTCAAGCTCGATTTGACCGAGTTCGATTTCGGCGGCGAGAGATATAAACGGACCGGCGAGACCCTGCCGGACAGCGGCGTTGAAGAGCTTCGCCAATTTGATGCTATTCTGTTGGGCGCCATCGGGCACCCGGACGTCGCGCCGGGAATCCTCGAAAAGGGAATTCTGCTAAAAGCCCGCTTCGAACTGGACCAGTACATAAACCTGCGTCCGGTCAAGCTCTACCCGGGCGTCGAGACGCCGCTGAAGGACAAGGGTCCCGAGGATATCGACTTCGTCGTTGTTCGCGAGAACACGGGCGATGCGTACACGGGTGCGGGCGGTTTTACGATGAAAGGCACGCCGCACGAAGTGGCCGTGCAGTCGGCCGTTTACAATCGCTTCCAGGTGGACCGGTGCCTGAGGTACGCATTCGAGTACGCGCGCAAGCACGGCAAGAAGGCTCGCGGCAGAGGCCAGAAGAATACGCTGGCCTTGTGCGGCAAGACCAACGTGCTCACCTACATCTATGACCTGTGGGAGCGGGCCTTCCACGAGATGGGCAAAGCCGAGTATCCGGATATTGAAAGGGAGTACTACCATGTTGACGCCACCTGCATGTGGATGGTCAAGAACCCCGAATGGTTCGACGTGATCGTAACCGGCAATCTGTTCGGCGATATCATCACCGACCTCGGCGCGATGATCCAGGGCGGTATGGGCATAGCAGCCGGCGGCAATCTCAATCCCGAGGGCGTCAGCATGTTCGAGCCGATCGGCGGAAGCGCACCGAAGTATACCGGCCAGGGCGTTATCAACCCGTTGGCGGCGATTTGTGCCGGGCAAATGATGCTGGAAACCCTTGGCGAGGAAGAGGCCGGCAAGTGCATCGAGGATGCCGTAAAGTTCGCCACCGCCAACAAGCTGAAATCAATGCAGGCCAAACGAATGGGATATTCGACATCAGAGGTTGGTGACCTCATCGCAGAAATAGTAGCTGAGTAGAAAATCAAATATTAAAATGCAAAATGTAAAATTAAGGAAGTCATCCCGTGAGATAACAGTCTCTGGCCGATCTCGCGGGATTCCGCAATTTTGATTTTTAAATTCTAATTTTTGAGTTTGTCACTGTGCCTGCGAATCTGACACCGGAATATTTTAAGGCTGAGAAGTGGTACAAAAGCGCCGCGACGACTGACGAGAAGATCCTCGCGCTCGAACGGATGCTGGCCGTAATGCCCAAGCACAAGGGCACGGATCACTTGAAAGCCGACCTGCGTAAGAAGCTCAGCAAGCTAAAAGACGCCGGCACGCAGAAAAAGAGCGGCTCGCACGTGGATATATTTCACGTGCCTCGGGGCGGGGCGGGTCAAATCGTTCTTTTAGGAACACCTAACTGCGGCAAGAGTTCCATCGTCGCCGCCCTGACCAATGCGAAGGTAACCGTAGCGGATTTCCCTTTCGCAACGAGCGGGCCGGTGCCGGGGATGGTGATGTTCGAGGACATTCAGATTGAATTGGTCGACATGCCGCCGATTACCGCTGATTATATCGCGCCGGGCCAGGTCGGAACATACCGCAACTGTGACTTGATCGCGATTGTCATCGACCTTTCCGGCGACGTGGCCGAGCAGTTCGGCGTCTGTATGGACTTTCTGGAATCGAAAAACCTGCTCATCGGCAGTGAAATTCCGGCTTCTGACGACCAGGGCAACGCCCTTGCCAAGGAATCATTCTGCGTCTGCACGAAATCCGACATTGCCAAAGCCGGTGCTCTCGAAAGCTTAAAGCAGTTATGTGAGCGCCCCCTGGAATTTATCGAGATTTCCGCCGCGACAGATGCCGGGCTTGAAAAACTCCCTGCGAAGCTGTTCGAGCTGCTGGGCATCATCCGCGTTTACGCAAAGCCGCCCGGCAAGCCCGCGGACATGACCGAACCTTTCACACTGCCTGTCGGCTCAACCGTCATGGACCTGGCCACCCACATTCACCGCCATTTGGCTGAAAAATTAAAATCAGCAAGAATCTGGGGCACCGGCGTCTACGACGGCCAAAACGCCCAGAGAAACCATATCCTGAACGACAAAGACATTATTGAATTGCATTTCTCGTAATTCGGCTTGTGAGGTATTTTAAATCAGTTCTTAGTAAGTCCTGACTGATTTATTACTTAACTTATAAAGCAATGTGAAGCCACTTTGTGCAACGTACCTTATAATGGTTTGAAGATTGTTTCGGAATTTTCAGACGTAAGTCTTCCATAGAACTCTATAGCATACCTGTCAGTCATACCAGCAATGAAATCGCAGATAGTTCGCATTTGATGTTTACGTTTACTACATGCCTCATACACTCTTCTGTAGTCCGGCGGTAAAAGAAGATAACCTTTCTCATTTTTATTAGATAACGTTTCAAATATTTTTTGCAAAATTTCCTTACTTCTATATGCTACTATCTGAATTTTGGGAGAGAGTATCTGAGACTCATAAACAAAGTGTTTTAATATCTCGATCTGTCTCTTCCTTTCTTCCTTGAGTTTTACAGTCGAAAGAGCAGGTATGCTACGATTAATTTTATCAATTTCTACGGATCCGACAAAAGCACTTACAAATGAGGAGGTTAGCTCTGTCCTGTCATAGCCATTTTGAGCTATTGAACGAGATATGTTCTTTGCGTTTGTTATTGAAAAAAGGTGGAGTTCTTCGAGCGTTTGTTTGGAGGGCTTCTTATAAAAGTCTTCGTAAATCCTATGAGGTAATTTGAAAATATCGAAAAAGATTCTCTCCGCTATCTCATCTCTAACATCCTCTCTTGAAAACACAACTCCCATGGCTGAACTTACTTTTTTGGCAACATTTGTGAGAACTTCAGGAGACGAACATAATAAATCAATGGGTTCCAGAAAACCTGCTTTGAAGGAGTCTTCCAAATCATAAGTAGAATACGCAATATCATCCGCGATATCCATGATCTGGCATTCTATTGTCTTGAACTGACCGGGATACCTTATATTCCCGCAAACATTCTTCTTGACCCAATTGACAACATCTTTTTCAGACGCGTAATATCCCTTGATCAGTTTGATTTGTACCTGCTTGTTCATCTGTGTAGCAATCTGCTTGTCATATTTGAGTATCGAGGCTATGGATCTCGCCGTTAAATTCAAACCGACTCTTTTGTCATTTCCAGAAGAAGCGATGTCTACGTCTTTCAGACTATCTACGCGTTGTTTTTTCTCAATCCTCGTGATTAGTCTTAGTGTTTGCGCATTTCCCTCAAAGCCGCCGTATTTAATCATCATCCTATTCAGTATCTCTTCCCCAAAATGACCGAAAGGAGGGTGGCCAAGGTCGTGTGCTAAACCTGCAAATTCGACAATATCCGGCTCAACACAATACTTCTCTCCTGCCGACAGAAGATCGTAATTGATTTTCAAGGCGATCGATTTAGCGATTTGCGCCACTTCAAGAGAATGTGTTAGTCTATTGCGGAAGAAGTCAGATTCTCTTCCCGGAAAGAGTTGAGTTTTTCCCTGTAGACGACGAAATGATGCTGAATGAATTAATCTACCGTAGTCTCTTCTCCATGGGGTTCTGTAACTACTATATGGAGAACTCTTGATAATGTCGATTTTTTGAGCACGTTTTTTATCGCTCTTCGAATAATACATGCATAGCAAAAATAACGGTAGAGTTTATTTTTTTCTAATGACAGCTACCTCGCCTGACGAATCGACTGAAATCTTACATGAGTTCCTAATATTTTTCGGGATGTAGGCTTCCTGGATAGCCTTTTTACGAGCTTCACCTAACGTTTTGCTGGATAAATTAACTTTTGCCCGGTCGTTCACCATATCATATCCCTTTCATTATACTTTATTATTATAACTTCCAGAACATGAAAAACAAGAAAAAAAACATTCACCGCCATTTGGCTGAAAAATTAAAATCCGCAAGAATCTGGGGACCGGCGTCTACGATGGCCAAAACGCCCAGCGAAACCACGTCCTCAACGACAAAGACATTATTGAATTGCATTTCTCCTGATTCGGCTTAAAATGTTTCTGGTTAGATTTTTGTTCGCTGTTTGCGGAAGCGAAGAACGGGTTTGTTGCAAATTGGAAAGGAGATTTGAAATGTTAAAAGCACGATTTGTTTTTGCCGGTTTTTTAGCAGCCGTGGTATTGGCCGGGATTTTTGCTCCGGCGGTTGCAGTCGGTCAGCAACATGCCGTGACGATTGATGCCGGAAAAACCGGCGAGCCGATTTCCAAATTTGTCTATGGACAGTTCATAGAACACCTGGGCCGCTGCATCTACGGCGGTATCTGGGCCGAGATGCTCGAAGACCGCAAGTTCTATTTTCCCATCACGGCCGAGTACGACCCATATCGCGGCACACGGGCCGTCTCGAAAGACAGTCCATACGCGGTCGTAGGCGCCTCGCCCTGGCAAATCATCGGGCCCGCTGATTCGGTAACAATGATAAAGGAAGATTCCTTCGTCGGCGAGCACACGCCGCTAATCAAGCCCGGCGGCGGCATCCGGCAGCTCGATTTGGGACTGGTGAAAAATAAGAAATACGTCGGCTATATCTATCTCAAACCCCAGAGGCAAAATACAACCGCCTCGATATCTCTTGTCTGGGGAGATAAACCCGATCAACAAGAGTCCATTCAGACCCTGGTTGTTGCGAATGACTACAGCAAGTATCCCTTCGAGTTCACTGCTGGCGCCGACACGGTTAAGGGAAAACTTCAAATCGAAGTCACCGAGGGGCCATGCTTTGTAGGCACCGTCTCGGTTATGCCGGCGGATAACATCGAGGGCATGCGCGCCGATACGCTGGAGTTGCTGAAAGAGCTGAACGCCCCGATGTATCGCTGGCCCGGCGGAAACTTCGTCAGCGGCTACGACTGGCGCGATGGTATAGGCGACAGGGACCGCCGGCCGCCCCGCAGAAATCCGGCCTGGACCGGGGCCGAACACAACGACTTCGGCTTCAATGAATTCATACGTTTTTGCCGCCTGGTCAAAGCCGAACCTCTGGTGACTGTCAACACCGGCTTCGGGGACGCCTATTCGGCGGCGGCCCAACTTGAATACTCCAACGGTTCGACCGATACGCTCATGGGAGCCGCAAGGGCCAAAAACGGGATGCCGGAACCCTTTGGCGTTCGCTACTGGGCTATCGGCAACGAGATGTGGGGTAGATGGCAGCTCGGTTATATGAGCCTCGAACATTATGTCCGCAAACACAACTGGATCGTGGACAAGATGCGCGAGGTGGACCCGGATATCGTGCCGATCGCTTCGGGCAATGCCGGGCAGTGGAGCGAAGGATTGCTGAAGAACTGCACCGATCATATCGATATGATCGCCGAACATTTTTACTGCCAGGAGAAACCCGACCTAGTCGAGCATATCGCCCAGATCGCCGACAATATCAAACGAAAGGTCGAGTTTCATAAGCAGCTTCGTGAAAAGCTGGATACCCTTAAAGGAAAAGACATTCGAATCGCCATGACCGAATGGAACTACTGGTACGGCCGGCATGAGTTCGGCGAGCTGGGGACCCGTTATTTCCACAAAGACGGGCTTGGAATCGCCAAAGGGCTGCACGAATACTTCCGGAATTCGGACATCATTTTCCTGGCGAATTACGCCCAGACGGTCAACGTCATCGGCTGCATCAAGACCAGCAAAACCGACGCCGCCTTCGAGACGACCGGCCTGGTTTTGAAACTCTACGGGAACCATTTTGGAACCGTACCGGTCGCTATCACCGGCGACGTTCAGCCGCTCGACGTCACAGCCGCCTGGACGAGCGGGCGCGATGCTTTAACAATCGGCATAGTGAATCCCACGAAGGAGCAGCATGAGTTGGCAATGGACTTGAAGGGCGCTCAACTGACCGGCTCCGGCAAGCTCTGGCTGATCGCTCACTCAGACCCGATGGCCTACAACGAGCCCGGCGAAAAACCCAAAGTAGCGATTGAAGAAAAGCCTGTAACCGGCATTTTCGACAAATTGAATGTGCCGCCGCTGAGCATCAGCCTATATAAACTAATGACTAAAAATTAGAATCTTATTTTCCAAAAAGGACCTATCCGAATATGGAATGCAAGAAAGAACAAAACCTGGAGAATTGCAACTGCTCATATCCCGGCTGTGACAAAAAGGGAGTGTGCTGTGAGTGTTTGAGATATCATTTAGGTATGAAACAACTGCCCGGCTGCTGTTTCCCCGACGACGTCGAGAAAACTTTCGACCGCAGCTTCAGGGCCTTCGCCAAGGCATGGAGGTTGTAAATCTGAAATTCCTCGAAAAACACCTGAAGTGCGTCGTTCATATATAGAGGATAAAACTTGTTGAACAGCCAATATAAATAAAAACACGCCGAGCGGCCCTTCGACTTCGCTCAGGGTGAAGGCAGGTATGTTCACCTTCATGCCGAGCGAAGACGAGGCACTCCACAGGACACCTTACGGTGGAGCAAAGACGAAACCCGGCGTGTGATATGTACAATGGTCTTACCGACGGGTTAAGGAAAAAAGCATTATCCCGCCACTGGAATCAAAGAAGGTGGGCCGACTAATTGTACCGGGCTCACTCGTAGCTAAGGTCAGCTTATTTGCCTCCAGCTTATAAATACCAAGTGAGGTTTCACCAACGTACTCCGGCAGCGAACACTTATCAATCTTAAACTCAACCTGCTTCGGATTCATTTTGTCGTTTAGCGTTATCGTGCCTGAGTAGAACGCGGACTCCGGACCTTTCACCTCTACTTTGTCCGACGAGATAACGAAAGTCCATTCGTCATATCCCCCGGCGTCTGTACCAACCCATGTTCCTTCAAGCTCGGTGCCCTTCACGGACTTCTGCACCGTGTCCGCTTTCTGTCGTTTGAACGTCTGCTCGCCTCTGGCCTGGGAGGCTCGATAGCCCGACTCGACCGGATACTCTTTCACCTTGAAGCTGTTATTGTCGACCTTGATATAGACAAGGTCCATAGTCTGTGCCGTTCCATCGGGTTCGAGACGCTGATTCCTGTTTACCGCACCCTCATAGTCCTCGGACCAGGAGCCATTCCACGTGCCGCCCATGTTGTCGGCCCCGACTTGGACGATCTCTTCGCGGGACGGCACAAGCATGATCAGGCCATGATACTTGAAATCGCCTATCGTGACGTTCACACACATGGCGCACTTGTCCAGTATCCATTTATACTCAAGTTCGACCTGCCGGCCATCGTCTCTGGAAGCCGACCATGTGCCGATCATCCAGTCATAGCCGTACTCGGCGACAAAATCCCCGAGCTTCTCCTGCGCCCCGACAGGGACTACAGAAACGGCTAAAAGCACCGCAATTACCAAAAACATGTTTCTCATACTCATTTGTTCTCCTTTCTTTCATTACAATTAGTGTGTTACAAAACACACATACAATACTAACACTCCTCCATTGTCCCGGCATGATTCTTAGAATCAATTGCCCTGGTCGTAATAGACCAAATATTCTCCTTCGTGATTATTGGGACTCAGGTCATTGAACTTAACAAAACGACAAGCCCCATCCAGATAACCGACCACCAAACCATCCGGTTTCGGGTCAAAAGGAACGCCTTGATCCCAGAGGAACTGGCCCTGAACATGTGAGGCATACCACGTCGGCCATGGGCCAGAGGGGCCTACGGCATCATATCGGTTGTAACAGAAACAGGTGGCCAAGGTCCTGGAGGTGGGTCGATCCGAGATCTTCCGCGCGGTGACATACTCCTGGTTTGTGTCCGGATCCCTCCAGCGACCGCGTGCACCCCAATAAATCCATCCAATCTGGAATACCTGCGTATACTGTGGTGACGGCTGCCGAGGTTCCAACCAGTCCTCTTTGGCCTCAAAGTATTTGCGCGCCGTCTCACAGGTTGCATGTTCATCGGTCAGGCCGTAACCTTCTCCCAGGTGCCTCATGGTCTCGGCATTGACCAGGGCCATCTGATCAGCCCGGTCCCAGGAGGCTGCATATCCAGGGGCCGTTCGATCAATAATACTGCCGATGGGTAAAGCATCATCAAAATCACCGGCGTACATGAACATGGCCGCAGCGGCTTGATGCAGGTTATTCTGACAAACAGCCCGTCGCGCCTGTTCTTTGACTCGTTGCAGGCAGGGCAGTAATATTGCCAGCAAGACAGCGATGATGGATATCACCACCAACAGTTCTATAAGAGTAAAACCTTCTCGTAACATTCTGGGTTTTTTGTTCATGTTATTTTCCGTCCCTACCTTCGGAGCTGCTTTCCCGCTCAAGTAAATCCTTTGCCGTAACGTACTGTCCCCCGGGGTCTTTCAAGAATATATGAGCCAGGTCTGCATCGGTACAGCTAAGATCAGCGAGCCTTGTTGAAAAGGTCTTGGCATCGAAGAATACATCCGGCTGATCTTTGAAATAGCTAATAAACACATCCACAGACTTTCCATTTCGGGGGTCCCATATTCTAATTCCCACAGGGAGTCTGCTTTCGCGAAGCGCGTACACGCGAAGCCATTCGGGACCGCCGTCAGAAAAGGCGTCAAAAACAACCATGTCCTCGGATATGACGGCATCCGCATTCACAAGGGGAGTTACATCGACCAGCTTGCCGCCGGAAATACTCCGAATAACTGTTTCGAGAGAATATTCTTCCATATTTCCCAGCATATCGAGCAATTCAACGGCCTGCACATCCGGCTCAACCTCCATACGCCTCCTGATGTCGAAGGCTTTCAATGCCTGATCCGCCCGGCCGAAAATCACCTGATGACCTATTCTCATCCGGGCGCGTCCTATAGGACCCATCCAAAGCTCGAGTTGCCTCGGTTCTTCCAACGCATCCTCCTTCACGTAGATTGTCGCGCTGAAAAAAGGTACGGTCCGAAAGCGCTCTGTGACATCCGCCCAGGCAATACCTGGAGCGCTTATTTGATGTATTCCTATAAGTGCCGCGATAATGATTACCGCCGCAGCGGCCAGTTTGGCAACCGGGCTTTTTACAATTATTCTCCAGACTCCGGCTCCTCCTACTGCCAGGTTCTTTTCTCTTAATTTTTTCAAATGATCCGAAGCACCGGCAAGGATTCTGTTATCTACCTCGGGAATTGTCTTGGCATCCGATTGATTTATCAACTCTTTAATTTTATCTGCTGGTTCCATTTTTTGCCTCGCTATCGAAAATTGACCGCAGCTTATCGAGTCCATACCGATACCGGCTCTTTGCGGTGTTGGCTGAAACGCCAAGCGACTTGCCTATTGTCCTGAACGTCATGCCGGCCTGAAAGTGCAGCATGATTACCTCGCGCTGGTCGTATGGAAGTTGAACCATAGCATTGCTTAATTGCTGCAATTGCTCGTTGCACATAATCGCTCGCAGCGGCTCATTAGAACCGGAACTAACAGATTCGGCAGGATCCAACTCCACGCCTTGCTGATGCTTTGCCTTGTTCAGGTTACGCGCTCGGTTGGCGAGGCAGGTCAACAAATAACCTTTAAAGCTGCCAGTTAAGCTGAACTTTTCGATATTTTGAACGAAAGACAGAAAAACATCGTGCATAACATCTTCGGCCGCACTTTTATCATTTAACAGGGCCATCGCCAGAACGAGCATATCGGTTTTGTACTTTTCATAGATCCGCCCGAGAGCTTCTGTGCTCCCGCGTTTACATCTTAAAACAAGCAGCTTGTCTTCCATTAGGCCCGCCTAATTGATTCGGTAACAAACGTTTGTCGCTAATATAACAATTTGCGCCCCCTTGCGGGTTTAAAGAAAAAGAATTTTTCTTTCAATTATTGCTCTTCAGGCGCATAAAAAAGGCCGAGCTAAAAAACCCGGCCTTTTGGATTATATGGCGTTTGGGTTTGTCTGCTATAGCTCTTTGACCTCCGGCCATGTGAGCCTCTCGTAGTCAGACGGGATGTTCGGCTCGAAGATGCCCGGATCCAACTCCACGTCCCACTGGAACTGATCCGTTACGTTCTCTGATTCCCAGACCTCTCCTTCATACTCGGCACTCATTTTACTTTCGTACAGAACGGGATACCCTGTTTCGACGCTGACCCATAATCGGAATTCCACTTGAAGATTATTGACCGGTCCCGGCAAGGGACCAATGTAAGCCGGATCAGTCGTCTCGATTCCTTCGCACAATACCCCCTCGATGGTTTTCTGCCCGAGTTTACTGTGCTCACAGGACAGGATCTTCTGTACCAGGAACTCTGGATTCGTCCAGTCATTATTCCACTCCAGGAAGAATTGGTACTCGCTTTTCTTAAATGTGGTAGTCAGGGAATGTTTGCGCATGTGAAAGACGTCTGTGAGAGTATATGTGTCGGAACCTGTGAAGTCTGTGTAGCCGGTCCGGATAATCTGCCCGTCCTTGTAGAAGTCCTTTCGGCAGTATGTCGGTGAGGTGTATGTGATTGAATAGTCATCTTCACTGGAGGCAGTGGAATCCGAACATCGGACGATTAATCCCCGACTAGCTCCCACTTTCCTGACGACGTCGGCCCAGACGACGCCGGAAGTCTTTTCGGTGCCGATGAATTCAAATAATCCCAGAACGACCAGGACAATAATCACCGCCGCAGCGGCTAATTTTACAATTGGACTTTTCATAATTGTTCTCCCTATATTCGGCTGTGTGAAAGCCGATTTTGCCTTATCTGATTCGGCCGGCGCCATGGAAATATCATCATGCACTCTTCTGTCCAGATCGGCGCTGGCTTTCAATTTAAGTTTTTTTATCAACTCATTAATGTTTTCTGCCGGTCTCATTTTTTCACCTCACCATTTAACATTGACCGCAGTTTATCTACCGCATACCGGTATCTGCCCTGTACAGTATTAATCGAAATTTTCTGTTGTTGTGCGATCGCCTTAAATTTCATGCCGCTGTACGAGTGCAGAAGCAAAACTTCCCGTTGCTCATAAGGAAGCTGCTCAAGGGCCCAGCCCAACTGACGTAATTCTTCGCCGAACATCGCGGCGGCATCAGGTCGGTTTGCATCCGGCATAACCACGCTGGCTTCCACATTCTGATGTCTTCGCCCGGCCTTATTTCTGTTCCGTGCATTATTAGCAACACAAGTCGCTAAGTAGCCTTTCAGGCTGCCGGTCAGCCGGAACTTCCGGGAAGATTCGATAAAGCCAACAAAAACATCGTGCACAACATCCTCGGCGGAACTTACATCATTTAAGAGAGCAGCAGCCAACGTCACAAGATCGTTTTTGTACTTTTCATATATGCTCCGCAAGGCCTCGCGGTTGCCGCGATTGAATTTCAATATGAGCAGCTTATCTTCCAGCATCAAAAAGGTACTTTCCTAAGCTTAGAACAATCGATCGTCGCTTATAAAACAACTCAACGGGCTGTTTTAGTATAAAGAAAATAGCTCTTTTCTGCTACTTTTCAACCTTCCGGATCCCAAGCCTCATTTCAATCCCTAAAGGCGCGCACTTTGCCCGGTATTGATTCGAAATGGGTATTTAATCTCTTTTCGCCGGGTGTAGTTTTTCTGCCCATTTAACTTCACCAGCACTTTATGGGCGCACTCCCTCTGGTTTTGACTTGCAGATTCTGATATGCGGTGTTACAATATTAAAAACAAGATAAGCCTGCATAAAAGGATACGTCATGATAAAGATTTCACCAAAGCAAATTAAGGGAAAATGGACTTCCGGGTACGCTTTGGACGTCCATACGCTAAGCAGCGAATATATCGGATATAACGAATATGGCCACCCGCAATTCGACACAAAATATAGCGATATGGGACAACTGTTAAATCGGCTAAAATACAAGTCCGACAAGTCGGTACTTGGGATCATCGTTGAGACTGTCGTGGAATTTTTAAATAGCAAAAACTGGCCAGTGGATTTGATCATCCCTGTACCTCCTTCCCGTTCAGTGCGGGCATTCCAACCTGTGATAGCTGTCGCAAAAGAAATCTCTAAGCTTACAGGTATGAAACTATGTGCAGATTGTATTGTCAAACTAAAGCAGACTCCGGAACTCAAAAACATATATGAGTTGAACAAGCGGATGGAGATTCTCAAGGATACTTACCACGTCGTAAAACAGAAAGTCGAAGGACGAAACATCCTTTTGCTTGACGACCTTTATCGGTCTGGAGCTACCCTTAACGCCATAACTCAGGCGTTGAAAAACGAGGGAAAAGCAGAGAAGGTATATGCTCTTACACTTACTAAGACTCGGAGAAGAACATGATTAAGGTATTCTTTGGCGGTTCTCGCAAAATCGGAAGGTTAAACCAAGCGATAAAAGGACGCGCTGATAATATTATTGCAAATGAGTATCTTATACTTCTTGGCGATGCGAATGGCGCTGATAAGGCGATGCAAGAATATCTCTCCGAGAAAAACTATAGAAATGTTTTGGTATTTTGCATGGGTAATGTCTATCGAAACAACATAGGGAACTGGGAAACACGAAACGTTCATTCGAGCAGAAGCAAGAAAGACTTTGATTATTATAGCACTAAAGATGTTCTGATGGGTGAGGAGGCTGATTACGGATTCATGCTCTGGGATGGAAAAAGCAAGGGCACTTTGAACAATATCTTGAATTTGTGCGAGCGCAATAAGAAAGTCCTCGTTTATTTCTCTCCTGTCAGGAGTTTCTATACCATTGAAAATGAGCAAGACGTCTGGAAACTGCTCGAACACTGCGAGCCGGACTTAGTGAGGAAGTTTGATCGAGTCCTACGAATTGGTGCACGAATCCATTCAAAGCAAGAGCAGCTACGTTTTGCCTGACAGGAGTATAAAACAGGGATTTCCAACTATTCTGTTGTTTTGTTGCTAACCGATTTTGCCTTCCGTAAGACTTTTTTGATCACGTTCTGCTTGGTATTTGCTGCAAGCCAAGAGTATTATCGAGTAGCGTGATGAGCTATTGACTTTGAGAGTTCATTGACTGATCTTGAGTTGTTTTCCTTTGGCGAAGGAATTGCCTTTCAACATGATCGAAAGCCCGAAGGCGCCTGAGAGCACATAACCGATAGGTGAGAATTTTAAGATGACGTCCGAGCCGAAATGTTCGGCTATCCGCAGCAGGGGTATAAAAACGATATAAGCCATCGCCCAGGTGCCCCCAACCATGAATCCCATTCGCTGCCCGAGGGTCAACCCGGCAGCCTGTCTCGACAGGGTAATCAGCAATATATAAGCTGAAATTGCCCAGAATCCGGCACCAAAAAGCAACCATATCGCCATCCTGCTATTGATGAATACCAGGTACAACACGAGGAAAGGCATCACGAAAAAAAGTGCCGCAACCGAGCATTTCAACTCTCCCTTCTTGTGAGCGACATGCGCCCAGACAAATGATCCGACGGCTCCTCCCAGACCGAACATCGTCGCGGACAGGCCGCCGAACGTCAGCCCGAAGCCAAGCTCGTTGAGTACTGTCGGCAGCAGGGATGCGATAATGGTTGTCGAGACAGCGGCCGGCACCGCCATCATAAGGATGAGCCGGAAAGGCAACTGGTTCTTGTCCTGTTGGGTTGTTTCTTTCGTATGCACAGTCCGCTCAACGGCCAGCCGGATCCTCAATAATAAGACCAGGGCGATACCGATAACGGGACAGAACATCAGAGGATACAAACCCTGCAATCCGAAACGCGAGACAAGAAAGGCCGATATCACTCCGCCGCCCGCATACCCAAGAAAACCGCCGGCCATAAATACAGCCGTGCTAACCGCCGGCGGAATATACCTGAGCCGGTGGACTCCCCGCAGCCCTTCCGGATGCACTATGGCAATTCCGATGCCGCTGACGACGGCCAGCAAAATCATGCCTCCAAAGGCGCCGCCGCCTCTGGGCAGGGCACCAAGCAGGCATATGACCGAGCCCAAAATCAGCCCGATATGCAGAAACAGCGGCCTGCGCTTGTTGGCGCGTAAATGGCCTATAAGCGGCTGAACGCCATTGCACGTTAAATACATCACCGCCATAACTATCCCGCCCATCGACAGGCTCAGCGAAAATTCGGCCCGGATTGCCGGAAGGATGGCAGGCAGCATACTCGCGAATATATCAATAAAGAAATGAACTGACGCAAGCACGAACAAATGCATCCAGTGAAATGTAGCGAGTTTTCGTTTCAAATTGGCCGCCGAATCCGATACAGTTTCGAAATATTATGAATAATCAGTCCGCCGCCCAGATGCTTCGCCTTCGGCTGAGCATGACAGCGAAAATCAATAAGTTTGAGTAATTAAGTTCTATTGCGCGCCGCCCGCGGGCATTCCGGCAACCTGCCTCGAATCTTCCCTGATAACATCGATGAAGTTTATGATCGGGGCCTCGTCCATATTCGGATTAGCCGACTTGGCAAGCAGCTCAAGGACCATAGCACTTCCGGCTTCGATACCTTTGAATTCTTTGACCACCGCCCTGTTAGCTCCTCCCGCCGTTGCCAGGATATCAAAGCTTTCCAGGACGACCTTGTCCTGTAGCTTGATGTCGAATACCCGCCGGCCCTCGTGGTCTTCCGGCAGTGCGTTAAAGCCGAGACGAACGGTATACACGGCGGAATTTTCCCCGGCGGCATCATCGGTCAGCGGCACTTCGCAGCGCAGCATTCCCCGGCAGCCGGATGTGAATAGCCAGGGCTTGTCCGTACCGGCTATATCGACGCCTTTGAAATCGTGGCAGAAATAACCCATTCCAGGCAAGGTCCGGACGCCCAGATCGAACTTCACGCCGTAGTTGGGGAAGTGGGTGTATGAAGCGGTCTTCGGATTGGGATAGCTGAACCAGACGTTTCCTTCGTTATCTTTTTTGTCCGCGGGCGCGCCGAAGTTTACAGTGAAACGCTTTACGGGTGTAAGCTCGCCGGGCGTGACATAGACCGTCCAGGGCTGTGCCCTGCCCGGTTTGCGTATCATCGCCATCGAGCAGCGGACGGGGTACGAGCACGTGCAGCCGGCCGCCGCCTCCTGGCTTAGCAGCACACCGCCGGCCGGTATCATACTGATTGCACAACCCGGGCGGTAGGCGCCGAAGATGGTGACTCCGTTGTCCTGCTCCAGGTCGTAAAACGCCGTGCAGGCCGAGCGGTAGAAAAGGCCCTTCTCTGAGGCGGCGGTAATGCCGCAAGTGTGTCCGGGCCGTAAGAACTCCCAGGGGACTTGCTTGCCGGTGATAGGATGGTCCCGCATGATAATCTCGCCCGTGTGGAGATCGCAGGCCTGCGGCTCGAGGATTATTTTATCGGCGACGATGACCGGGCGGGTTCGGTAGTTCAACGCCCGCGACCAGGTCATCCTGCCGTCCTCGGCCGATAGCGCCGTGATGCGCCGCCATTTCAGGCCGCCCTGGCTGAATCTCCACGCATCGTGATTGCCGTGGTTTCCGAAGAACAGGAGTAATCCGCGGCTGTAGGCGGCTCCCATTTTGTCGCCGCAGCAGCCGGTCAAATCGACGGGACGGCTCCACAATTCTTCGCCGGTTTTGGCGTCCAGCGCAACAACAATCCTCACGTCGGCGTCGGCGTACGTCAGTGTCCCCTCAGGATACTCCTCTTGGAACAATTCGGCCTGCAGGGAGTTGATAAGATATTGGACCTGGGATTTCTGTTTATATGATGGATCCTCTTTCAGTTTCCGGACCAGGAACTCTTTCTTTTCCCTTAACTCTTCAAGGACTCCTTCTCTTTCTTTGTACACGCCATTGTCTGTGAGTTTTTGCCGTCTCTGCAGGGCATTGCTCTTTTGTTCTTCTGCTATTCCGCTGTCGGCGTAGAAAATCTTGCCGTCCCCAAGCGTGATTGTAATGTTGGCAATCTTTTTGCCATCCCGCTGCCAGAGCAGCTCGCCCGTCTCCGTGTTAACGGCAAAGATTTTGTCGCCCGACATCAAGTTTCGAGTAACCGCGTTTTTCTGCAGGAACTCTCCGCCGCCGGCAAAAGATGTCATTGAACCATACATAACGCCTGACCTCTCGGCGGCCCTGCGCAAGTCTATCGGATCAGGATACAACTTCCTGGAATTCTCGTACTGGCTTCTGTACTTTTCGGGGACATCCTCAATATTTTTCCACTTCCCATTTTCCACGAAGCGCTTCAGCGTAGCACCGTAATCTTCATTCATGGCTTTGGCGGCCGAGCCGTAGAGAATATTGCCGACGACCGATATATAGCCCCATCGGCGAGCAGTTCCATCGGAAGAGGCTGGAATTTCGTATTCACGAATGGTAGCGCCGGTTTCCGGGTCCAGCTTGTAACATTTATCGTAAGCAGCCACATACAGACCGTCCTGCGTGACAACCAGATTGCCGCTGTCGGCTTTGACTTTGACGCGGACCGCCCCCGGAATTTCTCTTTTCCACAGCAATGTGCCATTGAACGCGTCAGCAGCCGTGATAATCTCTTCGCCCTCCATGAACAGCCGGCCGTTCATCGAGACAGGGCTTTGCGCACAGGCGTGGCGCTCGACCATTCCCTG
>Ga0265594_1001105_pt1 | contig 21441 bp, 41 predicted proteins | sample saktaG_11_FD_190147 | JGI IMG/M metagenome (GOLD analysis project Ga0265594, IMG submission 190147) | Saline water microbial communities from Sakinaw Lake, British Columbia, Canada - sak_2011_5_24_80m | ecosystem: Environmental > Aquatic > Non-marine Saline and Alkaline > Saline ... | reverse complement strand
ACATTATATAAAGAATAGAGGATAGTTAGTGGTTTTTTAGTCATTATTAACCCATATTCAATTTATTAGTTGATTTTAGATAGTCTCTAAAATATTGAGATTCCTTGTTAAATTCGTCTAAACTTCTATCTTTTATTTTTATGATATTTTTTAGTTTGTTTTCCCCATTAGATGAAAAGAAGTAAAAATTATAATCATCAAGATTCTTATTTAGTATTTCTATATTGTATTTATCGGGATTGTCATATATATTTGAACGTGGAATAGGCACAAAAGAAGTACATGCAATGATATTATAAGGTACTTGTTTTAGATACTCTATATTAATTGGAACAGTATTTTTAGTCTGTCCCGGAGTCCTTATCATAAATAACACCCTTGCTTTAATTCCAACCTTTTCACATATTTCTAATGCTTTGACATTATCTTTTGCTGTTGTTTGTTTATTTAATGTTTTTAATACAGTATCATCGAAAGATTCTATACCAAAGGATACTTCTTTACAGCCTGTTTCATATAATCGTTGAGCCATTTCTTTTGTAAATGGTTTTACACGACAAGAAATTCTCCATACAATGTCTAAGTCACTCAATTTATCGCATATATTATACATATGTTGTTTATTTGAGGTAAACATATCATCAGAAAATCTAAATTGTCTTATCCCATACTTATCTATAACATCTTTAATTTCATCATACACGTTCTGGGAATTTCTGAATCGTACATTATTTATTTTTCTTAAATAAGGCGATGTGCAGAAACTACAATTAAAATAACAATTCCTTGAGCTTAGAATAACTGTACTTCCTTTGCCTATATATTCTTTACCATAGGCAAAAATATTACCCCCAATATTACTAATAGCGCCCCTATCTGGAAACGGCAATTTATTTAGATTCTTTACAGGCTTGCCATAATATACTCTGTTCATGTTAGGGTAGTCATGTAGCATATCTAATATAGTAATTTCTCCGTCACCTATACAGATACTGTCAATGATATTAAAATCAACAAACTCCTGAGCAATTGTGCCAGCTCCCCCAAGAATTACTTTATTATTCCAATATAGTTCTTTAATTAAATAAGCGAATCGGTTAGCCTGTGGAATTTCAAAGGATGTGACTGTGATGCCGTAGATATCTGCTTTTGGTAATTTTGATATTGCTTCATTAGTATGTAGTGCCGTAAAATTGCAAACTTCAACTTCTATGTCCTTTTGTTTGAGTATAGAGGATAGGTAGAGAATGCCTAATGGCATTTGTGCTTCCGGCTGTTTAAGATATGGGTGGGGTAAATAGATTAAAGCAATTTTCAATTAAGAATCCTTATTTAAATATTTTATCCAACTATAGTAACAAAATGTTTTATCTGGAATACCTAATAGTAAATTTACTGCTTTTACAACGTCTGAGTGGCGCTGTTTATCATAATCATGCCCACCAATAATTCCATTTAGTTTTATTTTAGGTAACCAAGATTGTATATCAGAAAATACCCCTTCAAAGGTGTGTAATCCGTCTATGTAAACAAAATCTAAACTATTGTCTGCAAATTTAGGGTAAGCATCTAAACTTGTTTCTTTTAATTTAACATATTTTGAAATAAAAGGTTTCATTCTTATATCAAAAGAGGTTTCTACTTTGTCCATTGGGAATCTCCAAGAAGCGCTGTCATGTTCATCATCATAGTGATTTTTCCAAGGGTCAACACAATATAATTTAATTATTTTTTTAGAGTTTGCAAATAATTTTCCCGATTCCCCAGCATAAGAGCCTATTTCAACCATAGTTGTATTTTCATTTAAACATTCAATTACTTGTAAAATATCCTGTATTCCCGATGAACAACTCCTAGCCTTACTACTAATTAATTCTTCCATTTAATCACTCCTTAGTATTTTCCATGTAAAATGTAATTTTGCTCTATTAACATATGTTCCCGCAAGAACCTCTTTTAATTTATTTTGCCACATGATTAATCCTTTATTTAAATTATTTCCTTCCCATCGAGCTCCACCAGAGATTTTTTCTTGATATTCTATTATTTTTATATTTGTTTGTACATACTTCATGCCAACTGTATCTGCGACCGATACTGCTCTATTTGGGTTATAGTATTGCCCCCATGTGAGCCAATCAGAACCCCCATGATTTTCACAAAAATCCTCATCATAGCCTCCTACTAGCCAATAATCATCTCTATGTATTATAGTCATAGAAGCTACGTTTTTATTTCTTGAAGTCCCATCAGGACGCATTCTTTGGAATACATATAAATTGCCACGTTCTTTCTTTAAATTTACCATTTTAATGATTTCTTCTGTAGGCATAACATGGTCTGATTGCAATAAAACACACCAATCATCGTCTGCCAATAGAAATCCAAGATTAAATGCTCCTTCAGCATGCCATTTTATATCCGTATTTACTCTAGCTATTTTTGTTTTAAATCCCGTATAGATATTTATAGGGAAGGGGTTTGGGGAACAGTCATCTACTATAATCAAATTAATCTTATTTCTAATTTCTTCTGGTAGACTATGCCACTCTTTTAAATGAAGAGATAGAATTTCATCGCTTATATTATATACCGGAAAAATTATATTCATTTATAATCTCCCAATTAAAATTTAGTGGTTTAAAAGGCACGTATTTACCCTCTTTCATGTATCTTTTTTTTCTATAGTATTTAGCAGAATTTAAACCAATGCCCTTTTTAATAAATCCTTTGAAAGTAAAACTAAGGTTTTCATCTAAATATATAGGTATGTTCGTGTTCATCAAGTTTAATCCAAAATATTGCATTTTTAATATTATAACTTCATCATTATATCCCCCATTTCCTGCTAAATCCTCATCATAACCTCCTATATTTAAATAGTCTTTTTTATGAATTAGAAACGAATTTGAATGAGGCTTCCAAGGTTTCCCTAATTTATAACGTCTAAACCAATACACGGAGTTTATTTTTTTAGGTAAATCAAGTATTCTTTGGCAATCTTCTTTAAGTAATATGTGGTCAATATCAGAAGAAAAACACCAATCATCGTCGGCAATGAAATGTCCTAAGTTTTGAGCTCCACAAACATTCCAATATATATCTTCTTTTATTCTTGCTACAGTATAATTTAATTCAAAAGACGGATTAAATTTTATAGGCGGAGTAGAACAATCATCTATTAAGATTATTTTTATTTGTTTTCTTAGTTCTATAGAATAATCCCGCCAATTATTTAAATGTGTTTCCAATACATGTGGTTTTGGATTATATATTGGATAAATTATATTAAGCATATTGTCTTCTCCTTAATACAGCCACACTGCCTGAATTATAATCCAAAGGTCTGCTTTTCTCTATTAGTTCATACCATATTAATGCACTATGATACCATTCTCTAACCCAATCATGGATAAATAACTTACCATCCTCCTTTAAATAATCTTTTGCTATTTCAGCACAGAAGAAACGTACCCTGCCATCTATAAGTATCTTATCAAACTTTATTCCTATTTTCTTTATTTGCTTTATATAATCAACGAATTGATATTCTTGTGCAGGTACAGTATGGGGATGATTTTGTTCTACATAATACATAGTTACATTATCACCAATTTGACTAGATACTTTATCAAACCATTCTTTGTTGTGTTCTATGCTATGGTATTCTTTAACTAATTTAGAGAAGTAAAGAGTGCTACCGCCAGCACCCCATTCCAACATTACATCGTCCTTATCCAAGTGCCTTTCGATTGTAGCAACATCTTGTGCTGGCATAAATACATTCATTTTTGTATCTCCCTTAATGCATTACCGTAAATTATAGCAAAAGTATTTAAATTCCAATGCCTGTTTTCACCTATTGCAGTTAGATTAAACTTAAAATCAATACCAATCATCTTAGCAATGCCCTTAAATACTTTTTCTTTATTACTTATCATGTCTTCAAGGCTAATCAATAAGCACCTGTCTTCGCCTAATATATGAATAAATTCATCATAATAATCTAAATGCTTTTCATAAACATCTTTATTTAATTTCTCATGCCCACCACCAAAACGTTTCCAGCTGTCCAGTGTTTCCTGACAACTACGGGTCATTAGTATGAAGTAACTATTAGGAAAATACTTCTTAAACTCTTCTGGATATTTATGCACCCAAGGTCTTTTAAATAAAGCAAACTTGTTTTTATCATTGGCACGTTTAATAATTTTTTTAATTTCTTTGGGATATTCAATTCCTCCTGATGAACTCATATAGTCATTCTCTAATAGATAGGCTTCCCTTCCGCCAATATACGTTGAAATATCGGGATGAGATGTTAATGTATGAGTCATTATAGTAGTGCCTGTACGAGCCATGCCAGTTACAAATATTGCTTTTTCTTTCATACCCCTCCATTAAATTGTTTTAAATGATTATGATGTTCTACTAATTCATGTACATAATTTGGGTACAATCGTATCATTTTTGGGTACATCCCTGTTTTCCATATTACATAAGGCAGACTAACTTGGTCACGATAACTATGTTTCTCTACTTCGTCCCACCATGCTTCCATAAAGACTCTCATTTCCTCATTAAATTTCCTTATCTGAATAGAACCCATATATAATCCCGTAGTGTCTTTAAAGCCATCTAATATGTAGCTTTTTAATTGATTCACAAGCACTTCTTTATCATCCCTGCCTAGTCGTATACACTCAGCAATCTCTGCTACAATCATTGAGCGCCCCCAATGATGGGATAGAACTATATTTGCGTCAGTATTATGTAGTAGGTGGCATAAATCAATAAACTTAATGAAATCTTTAATTCTTTTGTTGCCATCAATATACACATTGATATCATAACCATTTAAATATAAATGTGGATTAAGTTTCACATGTCGATTAGTTTTAGGGTATTTATATTTACCTTCAATAACAGTATCAATTTTTCTATATTCCCAACCGTCTTCTTTTGTTTTAGCATTGTCAGTAAAACAAACAAAGTCAGCTTTATTTTGTGCAACAAGGCGCTGCACATTTAAGGGAGTATCGTAGTTATTTACTATGCAAGTGTAGATTACTATTTTCATTATAACCTCACTATCTCATGTGTTCTTGGCTGATGAAAGCCAAATTGATTACTAACTGTGCCTACGCATTCAACTGAAAATTTAGCAGCCAAGTCATTCGGCGCAAATCTGATTCCCAGACTTTCCAGATATGGTCTATACGTTCTTCCTATGTGGTGGTCTTCTGGAAAGATTTGTTCTATATTAATGTCATTTTTAACAATATCCATCAGAATTTTACTTCTAAGACTAAAACCCCCATTTCCATTATCATAAATATCTTTTGGGTTTCCTATACTATATCCCCACAGCGCCCCAATATAATCATACTCTAAAAATTCATCTGTCCAGCTATAAGGATTCAATACAAAACCATCCCATTGAATCACTAACATATAGTCTGACTTTACATAGTTAGGTACTTCTTTAATTAAATATGTACAGTATTCTTCAGCGGATTTGATACTATCAATTGATATTATGGTAACATCAGGTATTTCAAACTCTATGTCTGTAAAGAAGTATACTTGTTTGAATATAATTTCCTTAGTTGATTTTAGAATCGCTTTTACTGCCTTATGATAATTCAGGCAATCAACACATACTAATGTTACATCAGGTAAATAAATCATTTTGCTTTCAGTTTCACATTACCATTAAAATAATCGGCATACTTAGTGCTTGCATAGAATACCGTAACCTGCCGTTTAACTCTGGTATTATAATATTTCAAACCACTTGGGTAGAAATCAGCTGCACGCTGTTTACCCATCTGTTCCGATATCCTAAACATTTCAGGGAATTTTAATGAAAAGAAGTATTGGCGATTATAAGCATTAATAAAACCCTCTAAGGTTTCCTTAATTTCCTCAAAAGTATACTTAACTTCTTTCTCTACTTTCTCATCTACTTTTTCTACAGGAGTATCTACTATTTCTTCCATAGGTTTATTCTGTAATTCCTCTTTAAGTAATACCTTTTTTGGCCTGCCTCTTTTAGCATTCTTGCTAGATGGTTTTGTTGTCTTAGTCATGTTTGACCTCCTCTAAATAGTTGAACGCCACTTTTTTATTTTGTTTAGTTTCTTTTATTATAGAATATATCTCATTATACTTTTCTTCATTAGTTTTACTCTTTAATAGAGTACGTTGCTTGTCTTTTTCTATGCCCTCGGCTAAGTATCGCAGTTGCCACTCAACGTTCCAAGGCTGGGTGAATGATATTACTTGAATGTTCTTTAAAAGCGCCCTAGTCAATTGATTTGGGCTATCATCTACTAAAAAATCGGCATCAATAGTAGATTTATCTTCTGTGAATACTATATCGTTATGCGGGATGCTATGTTTTAAATACCATTGCATAGTAACAGCTCTGCATGCTAATGATTTTTGTGAAGTAGCAAGTATGATATGTATGCTTTTATCTTTATGTAAAGTTTCTAAAAACTTCATAGCACCTATCATTAAAGGAGTATCATAAAATATTTCTGCTATATGCTCCTTAGCAAAGAAGTCATATATACTTTTACCTATAGGAAAATGCTTACTAAGAGTCCATGTATCAATATCATTTACTTCGTGGTCAGGGTAGTATTTTTTATACACTTTGACTAATGTAGGTACAAAATCCCTTAACACATCGTCTGTATCTATTATTACTCTTTTCAATTAAGTCCTTTCTCTGCTACATTTTTATTTATTTCTGCTTTAGCTAATGCTATTTCTCTTTCTTTGATTATCTTACGAATAAGGTTAACCCTGTTTTCGTTTTGGACATAGATGTCATATATCTTTTTATAATTACTGTTTAACCTAGCACCCATTCTCTTGCGCTTTTCTACATCAGTAATTAAATCTTTTAAATAGCGTTTCCAATCCATAGGCGTTCTGCATAAGAATCCGTCTACTGTATGATTAATAGTGTCGTGGTAGATGCCTACATCACTTGCAATAACAGGAATAGAATAGGCGCTTGCTTCGACTAATTTAAGCGGGCTTTTACTGCAATTAAATCTATTATCAATTAAGGGTGCTATTAGTATATCTCCATCTTTATATAATTCAGGATAGATGTCTACATTTCTTGTTCTTAATACTTCTACCCTGCTTTTATCATAGTCCTTGCCTAATAAAATATCTTTATAATGCCACCATATATTTTCATTGGTATCACAATATAAATACATATTAGGGTTGTCATTAATCATTCTTGAATCATACCCACCTAATACAAATTTAGTGTTTTCAAAATTATCTAATACCCATCTACCAATACCTTCAACAAGCATTAAATCTGACATGTGACTACTACCTCCAGTCCAGATAATCCTAGTAAAGCCATCATCTTTCTTGGGTAGATTCCAATAGTAGTAATCATAGTCAATTGCATTAGGTATAACTACTACTCTATTAGTAAACGCTCTTATTTCATTTGCTAGTCGATTTGTTGTAGTGGTAACTACTGTAGCAAGTTTTAAACATTCAATTACATATTTACCTATCTGTCTTTTATTAAATTCTTCATAAGCAGGATTTTCTCTTGGCACAGCCCAATCAATATCATCTACATCATAAATAACTATCTTGTTTTGCGATAACGCATATTTAATTAAATCGGGGAATCCCGGTGGATGTCCTGAATGAATATTTTGCAATACTAATACGTCACAACTATTGACTAATTCATACGCTTGTGTGCCCATAAACGGAGCACGTAGCATTATCTGTATTTTAATATCATCGTAATGCCTGTCAATTAAAGAATAAGGCTGCTTTATACGGTAATAACCTTTACCGGAATCGTTGTACAGAAGAGCTTTTACGTTTATCAAATCTATCAGTCCTCTCTTTTTTAGTTACTCTTACCACCTTTTCACTTCTTTCTTTCTTCTCTCTTGGTGGTTTCTTGTTAGTAAATTCTGAAAACCAATTGTATTGCCTGAATGATTTAGGTAATCTTTTTTCAGGTACTGGCGATTCATAAGATTCAGCGCACTTAGGGCAGAACTTGCCTTCTTTAGCAATCTCCCATCCGAATACAGAACCGCCCTTATTCTTATATTCCTTCTCTCGAATCTTAACAGGAATAATATTGCAAGGCGTTCCTGCGGAAATGATTTCGTTACATAAATAACATTTAAACATTTAACTCCCCATCATCTATCTCAGTTAATTCTATCCTTTTAGTTTGACTTGGATGAATAATTACCATGCTTTTTGGATTAATATCGGGAGAAAATATAAATCCAATTGCAGTTATTCCGTTACCACGTGTTGTGCCATATTCGACTTCATCATTTAAATAAGTAATCTTAACTAATTGCTCCTCTTTTTTTAAATTAAACATTTGTTTCCTTTTGGTTAATTAATCTTTCTTCTATTGCCTTACGTTGCTTTTCATACTGTTCTTCTTTGTTATCATAGAGTAAAATATCTTCCTTCTTATACCATGATGCTAAATAATCTCCATTATAATTAGCGTCCTTTATTTTGATATATCCGTCTACTCTATCTTTTATATCGGACTCCCTAAATTTTTCCCAAGATTTAAAAGTAGTATGAGTATTGAATGTGCCTATATACTCTTTCAAATATTCTCCCACATAATCTTCTTTATGGTGCTTTTCTAAATGATTTGCAAGCATCTCTTTAATAATTTCTTTGATTTCCTTTTCATCTTTAACAGTCATTGTTAATTCCTTTCTATCGTTTTAATACCTGACTACTATATAAATCTGCCATACTTACTATTACAGCTAATTTACTTGATTCTAATTTATCCGCTAAATCACTGAACCCACCCTCTGCCATTAGTAAACAGTTTAGTTGGTCTTCAGTTAATTTAATGCCATAGCCCATTATAATCTTTAATGACTGCATATCGTTAGTTAAATATTTATTGGGGTGTGTGTATCTAAATGAAGCATTGTTATTTTTATCATCCCTGACAAATGTATTTATAGCTTTGTGCAGGTCATGTATAAAACAACCAATAACTATATCACCTTTATTTAATATTCTATGGAATGGTGAAGTATTTTGCCCGTAAATAACAAAAGAAATATTAATCATTTGTACTATGTGATTAAGCAAACCACCACTATAAGAATGATGCTTGCGCCTGCCTGCTGGCGCTTCTAATAACCTTACGCATTCATTACCTTTATAGTTATCAGTGCCTACCTTGCATAAATCAAGTAGTAGATTAATATACTGCTCTCTTGTATCTTTATCCTTAATATGCTTGAATTGTTTCTTGATTAATTCAGCATTTTTAATAGCGTCACTGCATCTATTACAGATATTAAGAGGTGATTGACTTAATACAGAAGAAGTATCAACAATAGAAAGCGTTTGATAATCCTGATTACATATACTACAATTAGACATCTTTTTCCAATGGTTTATATTTAGGCATTAATTTTTCTTTTAATTTTTCTTTTTTAAATTGTTTTTTAAGGCTTCTTTTTTTAATCTTATTGGACGACCTTATATCTTTAAAGCGCTCCATTAAGTTTTCGTGTTTAATATATTTTCTGACAAGGCACATGAAATCCCATTTGGAGAATCCTTGGGCAAATAATTCTCCGCATTTTTTAACTAAAAAGGAATAGTAACTGCCTTGGGGGAGATTTGATTGCCCCCAAAAATCTAAAAATCTTATTCCTGTGACATCCTCTGTTTTTTCGTCCGAATGTGCATAAATATAAATATATTTACAATTAAGATTTTTTCTATCGTTAATTAATTTTAAGATTTCATCTCTAATATCTTCATCTTCTTTTTTACTGCCAATTGAATAATTAAGTCGTTTACTCATTTTTTATTTCCTTTCATTATATCTATTAATTTATCGAATTCAAATGCACAATATACTTTGCTTCTATTGCGTTTGAATACCACCATTGGTATTAAATTCTTATCCCTGTTCTCTTGTTCTGATTGCTCTAATGCAGCCCATATACTAAGCGATTCTTGGGATTTACATTCACAGTTAAAAAAGAACTTTTTAATAGCTGCTTCGGATAGTTGTACATCTGCACCTGATACACCCATAGGAGTAGATTTAACATCTCGCTCAGCTAATTCAGGAAACCACTCCAATACCTTTTTAACTACATACTGTTGTAATTTTCTACCTTTGCTTTTTCGTGCAGCTACGGAAATACTCATTTATTTTCCCCATTATTTTGTATTAAGTAGTCTGGGTATTCCATTAAATTTTCTACTTTACCGCATTTTTTACAAGCACCATAAGAGAATGGAATATTATTCGCTCCCCATACTTTGGATAAAGGAGGTATCTTTCCTTCATTAACTAATTTAGCACCACATTCGTCACATAATCTCATTTATTTTTCCCTATCTCTGTGCCTATAATGGATACCTCTCTTATAACTGCTCGTTTTATATCTGTGATTGCATTGATAGTATTTTCTAATCCATTTTTTATTATCTTATTCTCTATCTTTTTAAATGCAATGTCGTTCAATAAGAATGGCAGATAAGTGTAGAACTTTGGCCCGCCATTATTCTTATGAGTTAATATCCATTGCTTAGAATCTTTCTCTAATTTGATTTCATTATCCTCATAGATAAAGATTATAACAGGTTTGGTTCTTTCTTTTCTCTTTTTTACTTCTGTGCTTTTTACCATTTTAACTCCTTAAATAAAGGTAAATCCATGTAATCCATATTTGCTTTGCCTACTCTAAACAAAGGTGTTCTACCCGCAGTAACTACTTTATAGTCAATATCCCATAGTAAATATTTACTGCCAATAGGTGTTATAAATATTTGATTTCTTTCATTAAAACCAATTATTCTCCAATAAGGTTTTACATCCCTGCCAAGAAATGAAACTAAATCGTTATATTTATATTCCATATTTACCTCCTTACTCTAATATAGACCACTTAATTATTATGGATTGTACTCATTCCGTTTTGCTTGACTATAGTTACTACTTTATCAAACCTATCAGCTAATCTTGAGTTATGCGATATCACAAATTTCTGTCCTTCAATGTTGTTTAATAAATTAACAAATAAATCTAATCCTGTTTCATCTATATTATCTAAGAACTCATCAAAGAATCTAAACTCAAATGATTTATGCTGATAACTACTTTTAATATCCTGCAACGCAAAACAAACAGCCATACCAACTCTTTTCCTGCCACCTGTACTTCTCATGTGAATAGGCATTACCGTATCTGTTACTTTATCATAGACATTAATATTGAATGATTCTTTTAATGTGTTTGTTGTTTTGGTTTCTTTTAATGTATCCAGTTCAATTTGAAAGGGTGCATCAATTTTATTTAAATAGTCATTACTAATGTTTTGTATTTGTGGCAATACCGATTGAATAATCATTCTCCTTATTTCAGGGAATGCTTTTAGCCAATAGTTATATACATCCCTTTCAGATTTTACTGATTTCAACTCCTTTACACATTTCTCCGCTTTTTCGTGTGCTGCATTATAGCGCCCAATATTATTCTCATTGATAGTTATAGTACGTTTATTACTATCTATAGTGTCCTGTAGTTCATTTGTTTTTTCCATTAATAAATTTATATCAATAGAAGTATCAAAGCCCTGCAATTTAATAGTAAAATCATCTATAGTCGTTTCAAACTTTATACATTCATCATCATACTCTATTTTTGATTGAGATATTTTATCCTTTAATTTATCAATAGCTTCTTTATACATTTTAAGCATGGATTTGTCGTGCTCTATTTCCGCTTGCAATCTTACTGAAGCATTGTATTTATTTAGATTATTCTTTTCAATTGCGATGTCGGCATCTAATGCTATAATAGCCATGTTAGATTTTGTTTTACTTTTTTCCGCAACATCTATTTTACTTTGTAATTCTGCTATCTGTTTTACAATAATAGCGGTATTGAATTTAACTAATTTGTTACCATCAACAATTTGGTCAGCACCGCATTCGGAACATTTAAAACCACTTTCTTTTAATCGCTCTTTATCTTTAATGGCAATCTTGTTATGATTAATATCGTAATTAAGAGTTCTAATATCTGATTCATATTTTGATTTCTCTTTTTCAAAATAATTTAATTTTTCAGCGTCATAGTCTTCAACATCAATTACTCTTGCTTGTTTACTTGCCATGATATTCTTTTGAGTACCGAATTTAAATTCAGCTTCGGTAAGTTCTTTTTCTAATGTGTTCTTATTTCTGTCATACCTACTATTCCAAGAATTATAATCATTAGTGTATCTGGTTAATTCTTTTTGTATGCTTGTATATTCGTAAGCCTCTTCGATTTGTTTATTTACATCATCCAGTTCTTTTAGAAGATTAGTATTCTCTGTTGTTAGTAACTTAGATTCTTCAGTAACGGTTTCTATTGCAATAGAATTGGTAGCCTCTTGGTGAACATGTAACTGCCCCTCTAATCTTTCAATTGCTGGATTCAGTTCATCTCTTTTTTCTTTTGCCAGTTTCTTACAGTCAATCCATTTTTCTAAATTAAATATACGAGATAAGAAAGCAAACCTGTCTTCTGCCTTATATCGTTTACTGACAAACATTTCAACTGAATTATAGGATAGCAGGTTAGTTGACATGAAATCATCAATAACTTGTTTTGGGGTTCCTGTAATACCAAAATACTTATTAACGTCTTCTTGTACTTTAGATGGCACAGTTACATTTTCGTTCATCAAATGGTCATTAACATAGAACTCAAGGGAGTTTTTAGAACCTCTGTTACGGGTTATTTTTATACTATCCTCACCTTCGCAAAGCTCTAATTGTACTTCACACTGATTAGTGCCTTCCCTGATTACATCATCAGCTGAGGCATCTTCTGAGTAGTGCACTCCGAATAAAGCCCAAAAAGGTGCAGACGCTAAACTGGTCTTACCTGATTCATTAGAACTCATACCATTGGAATCTAAGTTATTCCCGATTAGTAATATACTGCCTTCCTCTGGTAATTCTAATTTAACATTCTCACCGAAACACATGTAATTAGACATAGTTAAAGACTTTATTCGCATTGTTTTTCCTTAATGTTATTTGTTATAATAATTCGATTAGAGATAAAATTTTAGTATCGACTTTTTTTATAAAATCATTTATATGTAGCCTAGAAAAAGGTTGGTTATTATAATAGTCTATTACCTGTTGTTTTAACCCCCTTAACTCTTTAAGAGCATCAATAATTTCTTGCTTACTCATATTATACTCCTTTAATGTTCAAACAGTGGTATAGATACTCTGCATTTCTCACAATAAAATTCACTTTTATTTATCTTTTTAAGATTCAGATACAGCATATCATCCCCACATTCGGGGCATGTAATAATGCCCTTTTCTTTTGCTTCTTCAAGCATTGATTCAGTAGGTTCAACTACTTTCATTGCCATTCCTGTATAATACATTCATTATAGGTATGATTACTAGCCATACAATCCAAGCTGATTTATCAAAATAAACACATATACCTATAATCAGCATAGTAACAATGTTCTCTAAATACGTTAACCATTTCATTCTTCATCTCCTTTTTTATTGTTTTCAAGAAGTTCCCATAAATCATCTATGGTTTTTAATTTTACATCTTTATCATCTTGTGTGACACATCCTTCATGCCATTTATTGCCAAATTCTAAATCCCATATAAAATAATTAACCCAATCACCAAAATCATGCATATATTCTTTTAATACTGCAATCAATTGTTCCTGTAAAATAGAATTATTATAACCACTAATAAAATCATTTGGTAGGATTGTTTGGAAAGCCTTAGTACATTTATCATCATACTTCATTTGGTTTTTAATTGCCAACATACATTCTTTAAATAATTTTTTATTCATATCAACTTTCCTTATTATCAATAATATTTTTAACTCTGTTAAATGCTGCATTAAATGTTTGGTATCTATATGCAGAAAAATAAGGTTCTGGGCATTTTACTGGTTTAAAGTAGTCACCAATTTTACTCCAAAACAATAATCCTTTTTTCTTAATTATATAATTATTCCAATGTGTTTTTATGATTTTATAATCTCCTGTTCGATAACTAAGTATATTATTTTTAGTGAACCGTGTATCCATTTTTAACCTTTCTTTTTATTTTCCATTATTCTTAATAAATTTTCAAATGTTTCATTATGATTTTCAAGACAAGATGTCCGCCTGCTATTATTTATTATTTCTATTTCAATACCAATCACTATTAAAGACAAAACAATAGTAGTAAACACTCCCGTTTCTAAATAAACCCCATATAGTAAAAATATACTAATTAATATTCTGACAGTAGTAGGAAGCCATTTATACAAGTTTAATTTCATCTAACTTTCCTTCGCTTTATTATATTTTACATAGTAAGACATTTGTTTGGGATGTTTTATTTTCAATGCAGCTCCGTGCCCTACATTATATGCCACTATCATATATGATTTTTTATTAAATACAGTACCAAGCCATTGTAAATGCATTGCACCTATCATTACATTTATATAGGGATTCAATAATTCTTCTTTACTTATAGAAGGAAAGTAACCTTTAGCTGTTGTAATCCTTACCTGCATTAATCCATAGTCCATCTTATCATGTGATATAGCAGAAGTATCCCAATGCGATTCTATCATTATTATAGTATTAATTAATTCAGAATCCAACCCGTAATCAACAGCAACTGAATCTATATATGAATTAATACCTATTGGATTGAATTTTAATTCACAATCCTGTACTTCATTCTTAGGTATTAGAATGATTAATAATAGTAATATATATGTAAATAAAAGTTTCACTATTTAAACACTTCCTTTTATTATATCTATTATAAGGTAGATACCCAATATATCTAATGCCCATAAAGTAATTCCCAATAATTTATTGTCCCTGAATAAATATACATCAATTACACCATCTTTATAAATGCTAAACCACCATATATTCCCACCAATAATCCAAAATAATAACCAAATATTCACAAATAAATCATTCATTTAAACACTTCCTTTATTATGCCCTCTCCTACTTCTATGTATTTCTTAGGAGTAGTATTTAACTGGTTATACTTATCAAATGTTTCTTTATAGCCTAGATTCTTTTCAATGGCTACTGCTATTTTCTCGTTATCTCTTTCGTATTCTATTAGTACGTCAAAGGGATTCTTTGATTTTGCATATTCTTTTATCTTGCGTTTATGTATAGTTAAATCATTCGGTATTTTATATACTATCTTTAATACATTATCTTTAATATTTAAACTATCTAAATGTGCATAAATATCGTCTTCACTATATATTTCTTTCTCGAATTGATAAAACTTCCTGTCATTTATACTTATAAACTCTTCTGTTATAACACCTGTATTTAATGTTAAATATAGAAAGCCATCAGGATTATCACGTTCGCCGAAATTGTTCTTGCTTAATGCACCTATATAGGTATAGATATCATTACGCTGTCTTTTATGGAAATGCCCTAGATACACTTTCTTGAATTTAGATAGTAAGCTTGGTTTAATAAAACCTTTGGCAAGCCTCTCGTTATCATAATGAGCACCTTCAATTTGCAGGTGTCCGAATAGGATAGTAGGGGTAATAGTATTCATTTTCTCAATGCAATCATCTTGCCCCCATGAGATTAATTTTAATTGAATACCTTCATTAGTATTGATAGTAGTATTCTTTGCAAAGATAAGATTTTCGTTATAGTTAGATTCAGACATCATGTTAAAAGAAACATTGTCATTAGTATCGTGATTACCACCCAAGATATATACTTTAATATTGTTCTTTAACGCTTTAAGCATAATCTTAGAAACAATATTCCTAAGCCTGTTAGACGGTGAATTATCATTAAAAGTATCGCCTAAATCAAACAAGGCATCTACATGATTATCTATTGCAAACTTAACTACCTCATTAAGATAATTAACCTTGTCAACAGTACGCAAGTTCCTGCCAAGTTCATCTATACCACCTATAGATTCGTTATCTTTTAAATGTAAATCTGTGAATGCTGCTATTTTATACATTATTTACCTCAAACTTGGTGATGAAATTGCAAAGTTTTCTTCTTTTTCAGGGTCAATTTCTGCTAATAAATTACCTTCCATATCCCAATACTGAGTAATTATTCTAACAGGGTCATCATCTTTTCCTTTGCCCCTACGCAATAAATTAGTTCTAATAACTGTCAATAATTCTACATCTTTCATATTATACTTCCTCCAAATATTGTAAAAATTTAAAGTAAGGTCTTAATACTTTTATAGCTACTAATACTATCCATAATACCTTGTAGTGTAAAAATGTTGCTTCTAAAATTGCAGCAGACAAACAAAATAAAAATAATAAATCAACTATTAAATAAAATGCTTTTTTAAATTTCATTTTTACCTTTATAATTTTATAGTTGTACCAATTATATAATTCTTAACTGCCCTAGATAATGCAATATCTTCTCCTACTTTGACATCAAACATATCTTCGCTGCTTCTATTGCCTCTATAAGTGCATCTCTTGGCAGTACCAATACTTATATTCTTACCCTCTTTAAGTAAACAGGTAGTAAATTTGTTTTCTAAATCAATTACATAATCTACTTTAAGCCTATCAGGATTGGGCATTTTCAAACATCTGCCAGCAAAATCTTCGTCCTTCATCGCTCTCTTAAAAGCTTTGTTAACAACTTTTGATTCATTTTCATTTAGTGTTTTCATTGCAACAGTTCCTTTCTAATTTTTCGTTTATCTCTTTTTTTATGTGCTGTATAGTATCAATATATTTATCTCTCACATCGTCATTATCCTTAGTATGGTATGCTGCTAATTCAAATACAACAAGATTCTCAATTAAATCTGCAATAGGTCTATCCATTATTTTAACCCTAACCATTCTTTTACTTTTGTTTCTACTTCTTTAGATACTTTTTCATCGTTGCGCAAATAGTCTGTTGCATTAGATTTACCTTGTCCTATTTTAATATCACCATACGAATACCACGAACCACCTTTTTCAATAATACTTGCTTCTGTTGCGAGGTCTACTAAATTACCGACATCATCTATACCCGTCTCAAATAATAAATCATATTCTGCCTCTTTGTAAGGTGCTCCCAATTTATTCTTGACTACTTTAGCCTTTACATGTTGCCCTACGATAGCATCCCCTTCTTTTATCATGCCAATTTTACGGATTTCAATTCTTATGGATGAGTAGAATTTTAACGCTCTCCCTCCGGGTGTAACATTTGGGTTTCCAAAGAATTTTCCAATGGAATCTCTTAACTGGTTGATAAATATGACTATACATCTGGATTGATTTACTGCACCTGTTATTTTCCTTAATGCTTTTGACATCATACGTGCTTGTAAAGCTACCTGAGAATCAGTCATTTCACCTTCTATCTCTGCTTTAGGTACTAAAGCAGCTACGGAATCAATAACAATTATATCAATACTGTTACTGCGGATAAGTACTTCCGCTATCTCCAATGCTTCTTCACCACAATTACTTTGTGATACAATTAAAGAATCCACATCTACGCCTAATTTAGCAGCCCATTTTGCGTCGAAGGCATTTTCAATGTCGAGCAAAGCAACCTTTCCGCCTAATTTCTGCGCAACTCCCATTGCCTTTAGTGCTAACGTAGATTTAGAACTCATGTTTTCACCAAAAAATTCTATAATCCTCCCTTTAGGTAATCCACCTATACCTAAAGCAGCATCTAATCCCAAACAGCCTGTAGGTATAACCTCTACATTAGTTCGGGAAACTTCTTTCATATCCAATACTGCACCCTTGCCAAATCTTTTTTCTATCTGCGACAAGGCTAAGTCTATTGCTTTAGTTTTCTCTTCGTTTAATCCACTCTGTTTCTTCAACTAACTCATCTCCTAAATCTTTGTTTGCATCTTTGAAATAATTAAATATTGCTTTGTATTCTACGGGTTCTATCACTCGTATACGTAAAGTAGGGTGATAATGACATAGCCTTCTTATCATTACAGGTCTTCCACCTTCCATAGAATCAAATGTTTGGTATTCAGGGAATGCGGTATTAATATATTTAACTTCAAAATCTGGTATAAACTGATATTGATTCTTACCGTAGTTAAATACAAATCGTTTATCAGGGAATACATACTTGGCATAAATTAATAATCCATTCGATACCTGCCACTGTAAATATGCATACCACATCCCTATAGATTTACTCCTTAATAAAGTATTATCCTTTGTATAGTAGTACTGAGGGTACATAGGCACAAAGGTTTCCCATTTAATATGTTTAATCACAGAGTATTGATCGTTTCTCTAATAGTGTTGGTTAATCTCGTCATAAAGGAGCGGTCAAGAATAATCTCCTTGAACCGCTCCTCATTCCGCAGTGAATGGTACAGTAACAAAATGTGCGATTTAATTATAGATAAGGATAACTGCTCCATTCGCTTTGACAATTTAAGGCTCTTCAAATGAGAAAAAGCACTTGACTCTATGGGTTTGCTTAATTCATCAAGTATTTTTTTCTCTACCATGTGACAACGCCGTCCTCTGTTGTTTCCTTTACTTCTTTAGGGGCTTCCTTTGTAACCTCCTCAGTAACTTTGGAAGTAGATTCAAATTCTTCTGTAGGGGTAGTATCAGTAGTCCATTCTTCTTTTTCGGGTACACCTTTAGCAGGCTCTTCATTTGTCTTTTCTAGTCTTGGTACACTTGCCCCCGCACCTAGTAGTCTGCTTGCAAATTCCTGACATTCATCAAATAACTGTTCTTTGTTTTTGAAGATATCGTTACCATTTAAATCTACTGCATTCCAATTAATAGGACGTTCAGTAAGGATTTCCATAATCTCTTCATCTGTTTTAACAGGTGTTACTAAATCTTCTAATGCCCATTCAGATTCTTCAATAGCGTCTAATTCAATTGGTGTAAATACCTGCCCATATAAATCCATAATTTTCTTTGCATGCTTTTCACGATAATCCCTATTCAACAAATCAGCAGGCAATTTACCAGCCATAGGAATATTAGACGGGTCTACTTCAAATGAATATCTTGTTGAAAACTGTTTATTACCGCTTGTTTTACGCATAGTTTCTTTATCATAATACTTGTTTACAATATGGTCGAAAGTGAAATACAACCCGTACCGTAATTTAGTTTTATCTTTAGAATCTATAGCCTTATGTGCCTCTGTTAATTGTTTAGATACTCTTGAAGGATATTCCCAAGGCCCAATCCAAGGTACGCCTTCTTCTGTTTCTTCTGTACGGGACAGCACAATCCACATATATCTTAATGACCGATTAAATTGAGTACGAATCTCTTCTTTATCAGCACCATTACTCTTCTGTATTTTGCGGTCGATAGCTGCTATTTTATCCAGAACAGTTCTTGCATTAGGAACAAGTGTAATTGAATTAAATGTTTCTTTAATTTCGTTTGTTTCCCAATCCTCGTAAAAAGTGGGGTAAATAACAGTTTCACGCTTACGTGGGCCTGAAATAGCCCTGTGGATATATTCACCTATATCACTGAATCTACCGATGCTAACAAAACCATTAGCCTCTTGGTCTTTAATTTCTTTCTCTGTTGAACCTTCGCCTATTCTCATTTTTGTTTCTCCTTATTTGGTTTTAATGTTTGCAAATATTCATTTATAAAACGATTATTGCCTGCGCCTATATCTTCTCCAAGTTCCCTTGCATAGGCAGCCATCCCCGTTTCATTCCTTATTTTCATAATCTTAGCCATTGATATTGCTATCTCCGCTTCTAATGTATCCCATAGTTGTTTATGTGCCCTGACAAACAACTCTTCATCTGTTTCATACTGTAATTTTTCTACAGTTACAGATGCATTTGGCTTCAACATTTCAAATTGTGCCAATGGTATTGTAACCCCTAAATCTAATGTTAATTCTTTCATATAATAACCTTTCTACTTTAATATAGTCCACTAAATAATTATGAATTAGAACTCTTTCTCCATTAATTTACGTCTTAAATTCAATATACTTTGTAAATGAGTTGCCCTGCTTTCAATTATTTTAATTTCTCTATATAAAAAATCAGTATATGTTTGAATCTTATTCAGATGTTCTTTTAATTTTTTATAGTCAAGTACATTGTTGGTTACTATGTCTGCCTCTATTTGTGCTTTAGTAGGTGTTGCATTAGTCTTGGAACGGATGCCAGTTCTGACATCAGTAGCAAAATCACCTAATAAGTTATGTTCAGACTCTACATATTTCTCTTTATACCAGATTTCAAATTCTAGTTCTACTTGATTCTTATTAGACATTGCATCTTCATAAGCAGTAGAAAATGTATGTAGATAGCCTGCTACCTTTTCTAAACTTTCCTCTAATTCAATTGAGCTTAAATCAGAAGTAATCTCATTCTGTAAGTGCAATAACCATTTAACATCAATAGCATATTCTCTATTGTGTATAGTTAAATTAAAGATATAATCATCATCATGTAGTTGGGGTTTCATTTATATTCCTTTATAATAATTGCGTTAATTTTGAATTTCTATAGTTTGAATTTCTATGAGTGCCCTGCATTCTAACTGTTACAGACTCTCCTGCTTTAGCATCGTGCATAGCCACACCTTGTATATCTAATTCAGGGGATATAGCATAAATATAATTAAGTTCGTCTTTAAGTTCTTTCTTCTCTATATTAAGCAGATTAGCATAGAAGTCTCTGACATTAACTGTCTGAATAATTTTTTTAATTCTGTGATTAATTATTGGATTCTTAATATAAAACTGCATGAAGTAAGCAGAACCTTCTATTGGTTTGCCTCTTAGAAATCCAAGCGAATACTTACTTCTGGTTTTATCCTCTTTTATTGTATCTATAATCTGATACCATATACTGCCATCGTTATAATAAATATTAATATAATTATCTTTAACTGCGTATGCTAATTGCATTACCTCCCATTTCTCTTTATCTTTAATGGCAAGATATGCTTTTGCTTTAAATTCTTTAACGAATTTTCTGGGGAATTTATTAATCATTATTTATAGTAATCCCCTGCATCATAGTTACCTATTCTTGTTACTTCCCCCATATTTTCCTCTGAACAGCTTTCATTATAGGGGCATTTCATGCAATCCCTGCTATTATAATTAAATAGTTTACCATAGCATGGCATATCATCTCGTTTTTTATCAAATTCTTTTTGTAATTTACCTTTTAGGGTATCATCTATCCAATCACAATTAATCAATAAAAATTGAATATAATTAGTAGATAATTCACAAATTAATTTACCTTTGTGCTTACCGAATGGCATTACATCTGCTAATTCCTGCTCTTCAATTTCTTCCGTAGAAGAACCTTCACCTATTTTCATTTAT
>Ga0265594_1001102_pt1 | contig 21453 bp, 24 predicted proteins | sample saktaG_11_FD_190147 | JGI IMG/M metagenome (GOLD analysis project Ga0265594, IMG submission 190147) | Saline water microbial communities from Sakinaw Lake, British Columbia, Canada - sak_2011_5_24_80m | ecosystem: Environmental > Aquatic > Non-marine Saline and Alkaline > Saline ... | reverse complement strand
GTGGTACTGGTTAGCCGTCCTGCTCTATATCCCTCTCACTTTATGGTTAATCTACTCGGTTACCGTTCAGACCATAAAGAGGGATTGGTTATATAGCTCTCTTATGCTCTTTCCCGTCCCTGTTATCATTGGTTGGTTAATTGCTCTAGCCCAGGAAGGGGAATTCCTTGAGCTTAGCCTTGTGCGCCTTCATGACCTTGCTCCCTGGATTGGCTTGAGCTTTTTAGCTTTAGCAGCAACTGTGGCTGCATTTATCCGTTTGAGACAGCGCTGGTTAAAGATAGCTGTACTATTTATATCAGGACTTCTCACCCTGACTATAGTTGTCTATTATGCTGATGGCAGGCTGAGCTTACCTGTCTTTTTAGCTCTAATTCTGGCAATGTTCGGTCTTTTCCTGACCCCAGCCTTACTGGAGCGTAGGCTACGACATACTAAGCAGCAACCAGCGGCTTAACTGCTATCTTACTAGGAGGCTTGATGCCAAAGGTAGCTATTGTAGCTGATAGTATATCTTGCCTCACCAGAGAAATGGTGGAACAGTATGGGATTACCATTCTGCCCCTTAACTTTCACTTTAGGGGCAAGGTCTATAAGGATTGGGTGGATATAACCCCTTCCCAGGCCTATGAGTTATTCTTACAAGACCCTGAGTCTTTTAAGACATCGTCTGTCTCACCCGGGGATTGCATTGAAGCCTTCCGTCAGATAGGCAAGCAAGCCAAGAGCATCTTTTGTATTACCCTATCAGTCAAAATCAGCACCGTCTATAATGCGGTTCTAGTGGCTAAGGAGCAGGTCAAAGCTGAACTTCCCCACACTCCCATAGAGGTGTTGGATTCCCGGACAGTTACTGCTGCCGAAGGCTTTGTTGTCTTAGCCGCAGCTCGGGCAGCCGCCGAGGGTAAAAGCTTGGCTGAAGTAGTTAAAGCGGCTGAGGAGATGAGAGACAAGGTCAGTTTTTTCGTCTTTTTGGATACTGTCCGCCATGTTTATCGGTCAGGGCGTATACCCAAAATAGCATCACAGGCAGGCTCCATACTTAATATCAAACCCATGCTTACCATTTCTTCAGGGGCATTGCATTTTGTCGGCGTAGTGAGGAGCAGAAAGAGCGGGATGGAGCGGTTGCTTAAGATAATGAGAGACAAAGTGGGGCAGAATCCAGTTCATGTTGCCGTGATGCATGCCCATGCCCCGGAAGAAGCCGAGAAGCTAAAGGAGCAAGTATCATCCAAGTTCAATTGTGCCGAACTGTGGCTTACCGAGTTTAGCCCGGTAATGGGCTATGCTACCGGCACCGGAACCCTAGGTCTTGCTTTTTACCCCGATGATTAAAGTAGCCATTGTTACTGATACTACTGCCTGTATACCCCGGGAACTGGTGGAGAAATATGGCATTGAACTGGTACCGTTAGATTTTATCTTTGATGATAAGGTCTATCAGGATGGAATAGACATCAGCCCTAACCAGTTTTATGCCCTTCTCCGGCGGGTAAAAAAGCTTCCCACTACTTCAGGCTCTCTACCCGCCCCCTATCTTGAGGCTTACCGTAAAGCCAGTAGCCGGGCTACCAGTATTCTTTGTCTCACCCTACCGTCCAGGCTCAGTGGCATGTTTAACTCAGCCCGACTGGCTAAGCAGATGGCACGGGAGGCTCTCCCCAATGTAGCTATTGAGGTACTTGATTGTAGCACTGCGGCAGCCGGGCAGGGGCTTGTAGCTCTGGCAGTAGCCGGAGCCGCCGCTTCAGGGAAAAACTTGACCGAGGTGGTTGCCACTGCTGAGAGTGTGATGCAGCGGGTCAGCCTGTTTGCTACCCTGGATACCCTTCGCTATTTGGTTAAGGGGGGTCGTGTGCCTAAAGCTGCTGCCTTAGTCAGTTCGCTACTTCAAATTAAACCTATCTTCACCGTTAACGGTGGCGATGCTTTTCCAGTGGTAAATGCCAGAACCACCCCCGGTGCCATAAAACGTATATTAAAATTGATGGCTGAAAAAGTAGTTAAGGGGCAACCCCTCCATGTAGCTGTAATGCATGCTGATGCTATGGATAAAGCCATCCTGCTTAGAGACTGCATTTCCTCCCAATTTAACTGTGCTGACCTGTTTATCACTGAATTTACCCCGGTAATGGGGGTTCACACTGGACCAGGGGTAATCGGCGTTGCTTTTTACAGTGGAGATTAAATTGCCTCTCCACACTACCTAGCCAAATCAACGGAAATACTCTATAATTTAGGTTGTGGAACACCCCCAGCTTGTTTCTGATGTGCAGCGGCTGATGGAGAGTCTGGGACAACTCCCCGAGCCACTAGCTGAGCCTGCCTTTGTTGCTGTCAGTGGCTTGCCTGGCACAGGAAAGTCTTACTTCTGTAGTCGGCTAGCCCAGAGACTACCGTTTATTATTCTGGAAAGTGATGCCTTACGCAAGACTCTCTTCCCATCGCCAAGCTACAGCTCGTCGGAGAGTTCACTCCTTTTTCGGGCTATTCACCTTCTTATTGAAGAGCTACTGAAAAAGGGGGTTCCCCTTATTTTAGACGCTACCAACCTCTCAGAGCGATACCGTGAGTATCTCTATCGCATTGCTGACCAGTTGAATGTCAAGTTAATCCTGGTCCGTATTGAGGCATCTCCTGAGGTAGTGCGTCAGCGACTTAAAGCCAGACAGGAAAATTCAGAAAGTAAATCGGATGCCGACTGGGCAGTATATCAGACAATGAAATTCTCAGTTCAGAAAATCCGTCGTAACTACTATGCTGTGGATACCTCCCGCGATATTACCCCGGTTCTGGACAAAATTGTCAGGGAGGTTAATCGGTGAAAAAGGAGTTTAACATGGACATTAAGGTTATAGCTGGTGATATTACCAGGATTGAAACTGATGCTGTTATAGTCAATTACTTTGAGGGGATGGAACGCCTTGATGGCGATATAGCTGCTGTGGATAAGGCTTTGGCTGGGGCTATCTCCCAGCTCATTAGCCAGGGTGAAATTAAGGGTAAACTTAACGAGGTTACCATTGTCCATAGCCTGGGCAGACTCCCACCAGCTCGGGTGGTGGTTGCCGGCTTGGGTAAGCAGAACGAGCTATCTCAGGACAGGGTTCGTGGCGTGGTTGCTGAAACCTGCCGACTGCTTAGGCAAAAGGGCGTGGCTCGTATCGCCACCGTTGCTCAGGGTGCCGGCGTAGCCAGTATTACTCCCGAGCTGGCTGCTCAGGCAGTAACTGAGGGTATCCTGCTCGGTGTCTACTCATTCCGTAAGCATATAACTAAGGAAGCTGAGTATAGTGAAATCAACCAGCTTGCCATAGTAACTGCTGATGAGGCTAATCTCCCCTCTTTGGTAGCCGGTTACCGTAAAGGCAGGATTCTGGCTGAGGCAGCTAATCTGGCTCGTGATATGGCCAATGAGCCGGCTAATTGTATGACCCCCACTCATATGGCTGAGATGGCAGCCAAACTGGCTGAGACCTGTGGGCTTGAACTCAATGTCCTTGAGCCGGAGCAGATGCGGGAGCAAGGTATGGGGGCGCTGTTGGGGGTGGCTCAGGGGAGTCGGCAACCACCTAAATTTATTACTCTCCGCTATAAAGGGACTGATTCCGCCGGGATTGATGTCGCACTGGTTGGCAAAGGGGTAACCTTTGACTCTGGAGGTATTTCAATAAAACCATCGGAGGGGATGGGTGAGATGAAGGGCGATATGGCTGGCGGGGCGGCAGTTATGGCAGCTATAAGTGCCATTGCTCAACTTAAGCCCAGGCTCAATGTTATGGCTATCATTCCAGCCACAGAAAATTTGCCCGGTGAAAATGCCCTGAAACCGGGTGATATTCTTACTGCGCTGGATGGCAAGACTATTGAGATTATCTCCACTGATGCCGAGGGGCGGCTTATTTTAGCTGATGCTTTGGCCTATGCTAAAAAGCTCGGTGCCAAACTTATGATTGATGTGGCTACTCTAACCGGGGCTTGTCGGGTGGCTCTGGGCGATATATGTAGTGGCGCTTTCAGTAATAATCAGGAGCTGGTGGATAAAGTTATTGCCGCCGGTGCTGAGGCTGGAGAGCTTATCTGGCAGATGCCAATGTATGACCACTATAAGGAGCAGAACAAGAGCGAGGTGGCTGACATTAAGAATACTGGCGGTAAATACGGAGGTGCTATTACTGCCGCTCAGTTTCTGGCTGAATTTGTTGGCGATACCCCCTGGGTTCATCTGGATATTGCCGGCACCAGCCTTAGTGAAAAAGAGCAAAATTATTTGGTCAAAGGGGCTACCGGAGTGCCGGTGCGCACCCTGGTAAATCTTGTCCTCTCTCTTGCCAGATAATTAAGGGTAGAGGCTCGTTCATCACCAAAGCTTGAACGGGTTCTGCCTCACCCCTTACTTAGATTTAGTAGTCAGGGGAGTTACAGAGGGGCGAAGCCCCTCTAAGAACCGACCTCCCTTACTTAGATTTAGTAGTCAGGGGGAGTTACCGAGGGGTGAAGCCCCTCTAAGAACTAACTTCCCCTTCCCCTTGTTAAGGGGAAGGGGATAAAGGGGATAGGGTCACTAAAAAAACTAAAGGAGGACTTAAATTATGAACATCAAATGGCTCGGCCACGCATCATTCATGATAACCTCAGACTCAGGACTAAAAATAATCACCGACCCCTATGTAACCGGAAGCGGCATAAACTATGGTGATATAAAAGAATCAGCCGATATTGTTACCGTAAGCCATTACCAGCACGATGACCATAATAATGTATCTGCGGTTAGAGGCAATCCTGAGGTAGTTAGCGGGGCAGTTACCACCGAGGTTAAAGGAATCGGATTCAAGGGCATCCCTTGTTATCATGATGACGCCGGGGGCAAATTGAGGGGTAATAACACCATATTCTGTTTCGAGGTTGATGGCATAAAAATTTGTCACCTCGGTGACCTGGGTCATCAGCTTAATGCTCAGCAGGTTACTGACTTGGGCAGGATAGATATACTGCTCATCCCTGTAGGCGGCTATTACACCATTGATGCCACGGTCGCCACCGAAGTTTGTAACCAACTGGCACCCAGAGTAATTATCCCTATGCACTACAAAACTGATAAGTGTGCCTACCCTATAGCTGGTGTGGATGAATTCCTTAAGGGGAAGAAGGGGGTAAGCCGGTTAGATACTAGCCAGGTTGAATTCAAACCGGGAGAACTCCCGGCAAGCACCCAGGTCATAGTTCTGAAACCAGCCCTGTAGCCGACAGGCAAGGCTGGCAAATAACCTCTTTATCACCAGTTGACAGTCGTGGTAAAATAGTATAAGGGGTGAGGTTAGGGGAAACGAGAAATATACCTTGGATATAAGTTGTGTTGTTCTTGCTGGCGGTAAGGGCTTGCGCTTGGGGCAGGACAAGGCATTAGAAACTATTGGCAACAAAAATTTGCTTCACTGGGTAGTATCTTATCTTAGCTTGTTTAAAAGTAACATTATTATAGTTACTGCTGAAAAGCAATCACTCTCCCAGCTTACTGACTACCCACAGCTACGAATAGTAACTGATGCTTATCCCGATAAAGGCCCCTTGGCTGGTATCTATACCGGCTTGGCCACATCAGATTCGTTGCATAACCTTGTCGTTGCTTGTGATATGCCTTTTTTGAACTATGCCTTGCTTGATTATATACTCCAGATTTCGGCTGACTTTGACCTGGTCATCCCCCGCTTGGGGGATATGGTTGAGCCGCTTCATGCCGTTTACTCAAAGACCTGCTTGCCTCCTATAAAATCACTGCTTGAGCAGGGCAATCTGAGTATCAGGGGGCTTTTCAGCTTGGTGAGGGTAAGGTATGTAGAAGCTACTGAGATTAATAGGTTTGACCCTGAACACTTGAGCTTTTTCAATATTAATACTGAGGCTGATTTAGACAAAGCAAGACAAATGATCAAACGTTGTTTATTAAGGGAAGCTTGAAGGGGCTTAGCCCCTTCAAGCTTCCCTCCCCCTCTCCTTTGAAGGAGAGGGGGATAAAGGTGGTGAGGTTGATAAACAATCTCACCACCTGGAGAGATATGAGCCATGATAACTGTTGAACAGGCTCTGGACAAAATCCTTGCCCATGTAGATGTTCTGGAGACAGAAGAGAGATTAATTCTGAGCTGTCTCGACCAGGTTCTGGCTGAGGATGTATATTCTACTATTGATGTTCCCCCTCTGGATAATGCAGCTATGGATGGCTACGCCGTTAGCTCCGCAGATACCCGTGGTGCCAGCAGGCAGTCTCCTCGCTTTCTGCGGGTTATTGATACTGTCGCTGCCGGCTCTGTTTCTGAATGCCAGCTAAAGCCAGGCACTGCTATCCGCATTATGACCGGGGCACCACTACCTAAGGGTGCCGATAGTGTGGTTAGATTTGAGGATACGGATGAGGCTTCGCCAGGGAGGTCTCCTCAAATAGGCATTTTTTGTGAGGCAGAAGCTGGCTTGAACATTCGTCGGGCAGGTGAAAGCATCGCCAGGGGGTCAATTGTATTAACCAAGGGGGTGGTAATCAGACCATCAGAAGTCGGTGTTTTGGCTTCGTTAGGACATAGCACGGCTATGGTTATCCGCCGCCCGGTGGTGGCTATTCTGGCTACCGGAGACGAGCTGGTAGATATTAATCAACCCCTTCCTCTGGGTAAGATATATGATAGTAATACTTATAGCCTGGCTGCCTTGGTTATGCGCTATGGCGGCATCCCCAGCATACTGGGCATAGCCTTGGATAATGAAGATTCAATAGTGGCTGGACTTCGCCACGGGCTGGATGCAGATATGCTGCTAACTATTGGTGGCGTCTCCATGGGCGACTACGATGTGGTAAAGGATGTCCTGGCAAAACAGGGTGAAATCGCCTTTTGGCAGGTCCGAATGAAGCCAGGCAAACCCATGGCCTTTGGCACCATTAACGGGGTCAGTGACACTGGCATAGCCAGAAATATACCCCATCTTGGTTTACCCGGCAATCCAGTTAGCTCAATGGTTACCTTTGAGCTATTTGTTCGTCCGGCTATCCTGAAAATGATGGGTAAGAAAAACCTGACCAAGCCTATCATAGAAGCGGTGCTCGAGGACTCTGTGGTAAATAGTGATGGGCGCCGTATCTTCGCCCGAGCTATAGTCAAAAAGCGCAACGGTCGGTATTTTGCTCGCCTGACCGGTCCCCAGGCTCAGGAATTCTAACCTCTATGACCCTGGCCAATGGACTGGCAATTATTCCTGAGGATAAGGAAGGGATGGAGGCAGGGGATACGGTTCAGGTAATAATGCTGGATTGGAGTGAGGAGTAAAGCTTGATATTTGACGCTTCAGAATTTGTTTTTAAACCACCTTCGCCAATAGCTAGGGCACGGCGCGTTTTGATTAAGCCCAGTGCCTCTTACCCTGTGCCTTATCCCGTAACTACCAGCCGTAATATACTATCGGCGATAATACAGGGCATCAGGCAGGTCAGTGATGCCGATATTCTTCTGCTTGAAGGCACCCCAGATGGGAGCCCCATCTACCCCGTATATCAAAACTTGGGTTATGATTTCCCACGGGTATTGACCCTGGATGTAAAGGATTCTATCTGGGTGGAGGTGGATAATCCTCTACCCAAGCCCTTGGCTGTGCCTACCTTCTGGGTGCCTAATGTTATCTTGTCTAGTGATTACCTGATAACGGTGGCTCCACTGAAGGTTCTTCAGGGTAAAAGCAGCCTTAGCATAATGAACCTGCTCACCCTGCTGCCAGGCAGTAAGTATGGTGGAGCGGCACTGGGTGGCTGGGGGGCTTTATATGACCTTGGCATAGATAGGGTGATGGCTGACCTCTATTTTACTCTGCCCTTTGACCTGGGGATTATAGAAGCCCGCCAGAAGTTCATCGGCTGGGATGACCCCACTCAGGGTGAGGTTGAGGACTGTGGCAAGGTATTTATCGGTGAGCCCTATCAGGTGGATTGCGAGGCTTCACAGACACTGGGGCTCAGAACAGGCTACCTTAACCTGATTAGAGAAGCCAAGGTAGGGTTTGAGACCTGAAGATTCAAAGTTGACATAACTACAGAAACAAATCAAAGCTAATCATATAGGAATTGTTTCCCTATCTTTTAAAAGGAGTAGTTTGGTGGACAATGAAGATATAACTATTGAACAGGTTAAACCGCACTGGTTTATTGACTTAGATTGGTATCAGCAGAATAATCGCTCATTTTCTGCCCTGGCTCAGAAGTGCTTGTGCGCTAAGTGCCGTGAGCGGTTGGCCGGAGACCTTGCGGCTGATGAGCTTTGGGCTACTATTAGGGATTGCTGCTCCCAGACCCCTGATTTTATTACCGGTAGGTTACCCATTCTGGAGAGTATATTTCGCCTCTTCCTGGCTAACGGTAACCACCCCCTTGACTTGGAAGAACTGGGCAAGCAATTGACTCACTGGCGTGGTTCAGATACCTACCGCACCTCGCCTGAGATTTTATCCCGCCTCCTCAAAGATGAACAATATTATGGAATCAGGCAGGTCCTAGAGTCGGGTGAGAGCTAACTACATATCTTTACAGTAATTGCGATATGTGGCTTTTGATGCTATCTACTAGAGGAATAAGCTGCCGTATCTGGTTGGCAGTATGTTTATAACAGCGATACCTAGCAGTTTCACTGTCTTGTTTGAGTGTGTCGTAATCGGTTTGTATTGGCTTGAAGTCTGACTTAAAGTGGCGCATGTTTCGTGCTCTCTCAGGATGATTACCAGAATGGTATTCCTTAGATGCCAAAAATGCCTCAACCCAATGAAGTGCCTCGTAAAACATCCCGGTAGGTGCCCAATCTGTATAAGGATTGGTATCTAAGTCTATACTTGTCCAAAAGTCTCGGTCGTGTATAGCCCAGTTCAAGTGCTCGTCTTTTTGAGGCATCCTATTATATCTATCGTGGGAGTCTAATAGCTCTGGTGGGCGCTAACTCCTCTACATTGCGACCACAACGATATATTAAATGGAACTCAATAAGAAATGGGGGGCTTTCACCGGAAACAAGTGTATTAAATAGTTCTGCTTCTGCCTCCACTATTTGGTGAAGTATAGTAAGGTCATGTTCTGGGATTACTACCCATACATCAACATCACTACCTTCAATGCTGACAAAAATATCCTCTACTGAGGGATTAGAATAAAGCTCCTCTTTAATAAGTGAGAGCCAACCATTAACATCTTGGCTTGAAGAATCAAACTCTCTCTTATAGTCTATGTAAATATAGTCTATGTAAATCATTGGCACCCAATCTCTAGGTATAGATTGTTTGATGGCGCTGTTGAGTAAATCTATCTCGATGGTAGAAGATACAGCTTTTACTCTAGTGTCGATCGCAGTCATTAAGCTTGCTCTCCCTATATTTCATCTAACTGGGCTTTCTTCTTAAGTTATCAGGTGATTTTACCGCTGCTACATTGGTAGACTTTATTTGGTAGACGGGATTGTCCTCATTATCATACAGACCGTCTATTCTAAAGATTCCGCTAACCACCAGTTTCATCTTAACAACAGTCCCGTCCATTAGCTGGTATTCATTCCAGTCTTCCTTTCGGGTTTGAAAATCTACCTCGGTAGCATCAACTTCTCGTCCCTGAAAATTAATCCTCGGCATCCTATGGCCCTCCTCCTTCCTCATTAACATAAGTCAGTACAAAGACTCGTTGTTATTAAGGAATAGTTCTTCAAAACCTTTAGTATTATATCACTACTTTCAATACATGACTAACTCAGATATGTCAATTTAGTACCTTACACTGAAGCCGGAATACCTCCCGGTATGCTCTGACCACTTGGTTACTACCCTTTCCACTCTGGCTGCTGGCGGACCAAGCCTAAGGTAGCCAATTAGCTTTTCCAGTTGCTTTCTCTCCCCTTCAGCGTTTACCTCCACCCCTCCCCCCGCCACATTGCGCACATAGCCGCTCAAGCCTAGCTCACTAGCCCGCCTGGATACAAAAGCACGGAAAAAGACGCCCTGAACATAGCCATATACTATTACCTCAACCGAGGCTAAATCAGTCATCACTTTACCTTGGAACGACTCTTAGCCGGGACTGAAAGTGGTACCTGTCCAGTCTATCTAAACCTTGCTGGTGAGCCAGGTCGGTAGCCTCATATAACTCCTGTTCAAGTAACGGGCGAGAAAGCAGCGGCATATCCATCGCCTTATGGCAGGGGTAATATTGAGCCATAATGTTCAGATAGGTATTGGTGGACACCTCTTGGGCAAGGAAACGCACTACCTCCTGACTCCCGGCTAATCGGTTAGGCAGCACTAGGTGGCGCACCAGAAGACCCCGTTGGGCTACCCCCTCATTATCTATCTCAAGGTCGCCCACCTGACGATGCATTTCCTTGACGGCTGCTTTATTTACTCTGGGGTAATCTTTTATCCCCGATATTTGCTCAGCCGTCTTTTCATCGGAATACTTCATATCAGGCATGTAGATGTCAACCACCTCATCCAGTAACTCCAGGGTTTCCACCGAATCATAGCCGCCGGAGTTATACACCAGGGGCAGGTGGAGACCCCGGCTCACCGCTATCTCCAGAGCCTCTAGGATATAAGGCACTACATGGGTTGGGCTTACTAGATTTATATTGTGGCAGCCCTTCGCCTGAAGGGAGAGCATCATCCCGGCTAGTTCTTCCCGGTCAACAACACTGCCCTCACCCAATTGGCTTATAGTATAATTCTGGCAGAAGACGCATCGTAGATTACAGTAGGTGAAAAAGATTGTTCCCGAGCCGTACCTGCCTACTAGAGGTGCTTCTTCTCCGAAGTGAGCACCATAGCTGGAAACCATAACCTGGCTGGTAATGTGGCACTTCCCGCCTTCACTAGCCAGGCGATTTACCCCACAGCGACGAGGACACACGCAGCACTCTTCCAGCATTGATTTGGCTCTCTCAACCCGAGCCTTTAATTTGCCACTGCTGTGAAGCTGTTGATAGGCTGCTATCCTTCTTCCTCCTCTACCTTTCGTTCCTTCCGCTCTTTCCTGACTACTTCTACCGTCATCGGGGGTGGTAAGATATCAGTAGTTGATACCTTCTTGGCGCCCTTTTTGGTTTTTTTGGGTTCTCTATGCCTGTAATCTCGTCTCCCCATAGTAACACCTCTATTTGAATTGGACTGCAAGCACTATTAGAAGTTTAGCAGGCTGGGGCTATTGTGTAAAGTTGGTTGAAAGCTGCTCTAGGGCTGAACGGGCAGCTTCAGTCTCTGCCATTTTCTTACTCTTGCCTGAACCCCTCCCCAGCACCGAATCACCCACTCTCACTTCAACGGTAAACCTTTTATCGTGGTCCGGCCCCACTGATTCTATTACCTGGTAGGTGGGTGTCTTCTGCTCCTTGGCTTGGATAACTTCCTGAAGTTGTGATTTATAATCAACCCCACCACCCCGGCTAGCTACTTTCTCTAGCTCTTCATCAAATAACCTTAAGATAAAGTCCTTGGTAGTAGCTGAGCCTTGGTCAAGGAAAATAGCAGCTATTACTGCTTCTAACGCCCCGGCTAGGTTAGCTGGCTTACGCCTCCCCCCGCTTGCCTCCTCACCCTTCCCCAGATAGAGATAGTCGCCAAGACTGATGGCTCTCGCCATACAAGCCAGCGTGTCTTGCCGAACCAGGCCAGCACGGAGCTTGGTCATCTCCCCCTCGCTGAAGTGGGGGGAGTCTTGATACAGCCCTTCAGCAACTATCATACCCAAAACAGCATCACCCAGAAATTCAAGCCGTTCATTAGAGGCTTGACCAAAGCCAGGATTCTCATTAATATAGGAACTGTGAACCAGGGCTTGCTCCAGCAGTGATGTATTGTTAAAAGAGACACCCAGATTTTGTTGCACAGCAGCTAAATCAGCCAAAGCTATAGCCCCTTTCCTTAACTAGCTTATTTACTCCCAATAGCTCAGCATAAACACTCAGCCCTGTCCTGTCAAATAACCCTGCTCAGGTTGCTTATTAACCTCGCCCCCAGCTTTTTAGTTTGGTAACCCCCTTATCTTCCCCCTGTATAAGGTGGAAGAATTGGTTATACCAGAGAACCCCCCCCATAGAGCCTTGGCTATGGGGAATGACCCAGGGGCAATCTCATAGGGACTACACCCCTCTATAAAAATTAGCTTCCCCCGAGGTAATAGCCAGGGGGAGTTTTAGAGGGGCGAAGCCCCTCTTTAAAAATCATCTTCCCCTTCCCCTTGTTAAGGGGAAGGGGATAAAGGGGATAGGGTTACCCAACACTCTGTTATTGCCACTGGTATAGCCCTATGCTATAATTTTGATGTGCTGGGGAATAGTCTAGCGGTAGGACAGCGGACTCTGGATCCGCCAGGGAAGGTTCGAATCCTTCTTCCCCAGCCAGCTTAGGTAATAAAATTACCCTGAATTAGCTAGCAATTAGCCATCCCACTTGTTCAGAAACAGTCATTCTGATTCACTGATTGGGTAATTGTATTCCCTTCATTTAACTCCAAACTAGGCTAGTCTAAGCAATACATTTCGCCTTTCTCACTAACTGGGTATTCATATCAGTATCTCCCCAGGCTCATAACCGGAAGGTCTTTGTTCTAAACCACACTACCAAGAGACTCAGAAGACAGGCAAACTAATATGGCTTGTCCTTTCTGTTTTAGCGGATAATTCTGATAATCAGTAGAATAAACGGAGGAATTAGTAAAGACGACAGCAGAATTACAGGAAGGCTTGCCCCGGCAAGTTGCGCTATCAAGGCAATAATACTAGCTGCGACTGAGTAGAACAAGAGCTCTTTCAGCATCTTATTAGCCCAAAGAAAGTATCAACCCGGTATTTCTCATATTAACTACTGTAGCTATTTTAAGCTCCTGCTCCCCACTTTTCAACGCCTCTAACACGTCCAAGAACAGCTCTCGTAGCCCCACCCTATGAGGAAAAGCGACAACAAGCCCGCATTGCCCTCTTGTGCCTATACTGATATAATAGCTATGGTTGGTGCGACAAAGGCTCTAATTTCTTAACCAGTTCCCGTAATCTAGGAACCAGGTCAGGACGCAAAAAGTCCGACGAAGCAAAAATGAAATATACAGTAATTATTGAAGAAGGTCGTGAATCGGGCTATGTGGCTTATGCTCCTGCCCTGAAAGGCTGTGTTTCCCAAGGCGAAACGAAGGATAAAGCCTTGGGGAATATCAAGGAAGCCATGGAAGTCTATGTTTAGGCTCTCCTTGAGGATGGGCTTCCTGTGCCAAGGGAGGTAGCAATAAATGCCGGATTATAAGTTTACAGTGGTTATGGAGCAGGATGAGGATGGGTTTTATATAGCCTCTGTTCCGCTTCTTCAGGGCTGCTATACTTAAGGGGAAACCTATGAAGAAACATTTGAGAATATTAAGGACGCTATCAGGTTACATATTGAAGCCCGTCAAGCAATGGGAGAGCCTGTCCCCATAGAAGTTGCTGTTGACGAGGTACGAGTAGCTGCCTAAGCTTAGACCAGCTAAGCCCGATGACGTAGCGAGGATATTAGAGAAGTTAGGATTTACTCGTATTCGTCAGAGTGGAAGCCACGCTGTTTATCACCATGCTGACGGAAGGTGGGCAACCGTGCCGATACATAAAGGTAGGGATTTGGGAAGGGTATCTTGAGAAAAATCCTAAAAGATGCGAAAATCAGTACTGACGAATTTGAACAATTGCGTTAAGGATGTAGAGGTAATAGTTTATTAAGTAGTTCCTGTAACTTGGGCACTAGGTCAGGGTACAAAAAGTTCAATATGGTTCCTGAGTGCCCAGCCAAAAGTATTTTTCCTAAATGGCGCATTCGTCTAGGGGTTTAGGACACCTCCCTCTCAAGGAGAATTTAGCTTCAAAGTTGTGAACTTCCAGTGAACTTAATCTCTGTGCCAGTTCTTGATTAGGTATCCTTTGACCACTCAAAATCATACTCAAATACGATTTGCTAATACCAAGTTGCTGAGCTAATTCTACTTATTTCATTTCTTACCCCCTTTTGGTTTTCTTTTCCTCTTGTAATCCAAACTAAGGACTACCCAATCACGACCTAATTTCTTCCCTTCAATTTCACCCTTTGCCAATAAGCGTCTTATCTGACTTGGGTCTAAGCCCAGTCTTTGTGCTGCTTCGTTTACACTATAGACATTAGTCATATGGTTATTATACACGGATACGGGTATAATGTCAAGCATTACTAGAATGTATGGAAGCCATCGATTTAATAGTTTGGGGAAATACTCGTGCTGGGATATTTATTTATGAAACCCGCAATTCAAGGTAGTCAGTTGCCATTCCCCATGTAGACTCGGAAGTTACAGAAACATGGATTGTGGTTGCTTCTTTGACTTTTTTGTATTCTGTCATGTGCACCCAAATTGGTATTCGGATACTCGTGAACGGAGCTATACTCAGGTCATTGTCTCTTGGTGATATTAAACATATGTTATTACCTCTTTGAACCTGTATGGTCTTTCTGTAGCTGAGACTTGCGTAACACTCATTATTACTCTCACGAATAATACAATCATCTGGGAAGTGAATCCAAATACTACAGTTCTTATAATAGACGAGTCCGACATTGGCGATGTTCATATCAATTTGGAATATATCTCTATCTTTTACCTGTAAACAGGTACAATGCATGTCACAGAAGTCAGTATCAGGGGTTCCTATGTACGAAAGGTGAATATTGGGGTACTCTATCCTAGGAAGATGAAATGCCAGGAGGTAGACCGCAGAAATGGCAAGCAACAAATAAGCAGTATCTAGTCCCCATTTACCCTTAATAAAAAAAGGCAACAATCCCGCCAGGTAGAATGCTATGCACGCATAAGATATGTTTATCAAGTAGCTTATGTTGGACACGAGAAAAGTACATAATGGCTCAATACCGTTAGTTGTTTGGCCTGATACAGTTGGAGATTGTGTTGTTAGTTTAGCATGCCCAATCTTAAAAGAAGGCTTACAACGACTTAGATGATAAATGGTTCTGCGAACATAGGAGCCGAGTACAGGCAACACCATAATTCCAGTTGCTACGACTACTATGATGCCAATAGTCGCAATTATCAAGATGGCATACTTCAACAAACTCTTCATGAATGCCTCACTATTACCAATCCTTACACACAGGACAAGTGCCTTTGAATGTCTTTCTGCTTGCCAATACTCTCAAAATATCTATGAGTTCATACGGATTCTCTGCAACCACCTTACGGAGTCCTTTAGACTTAATTTCAGTATGCTCAGCCTCAAGATGGCACATAAAATCCGGCAAGTCGGAATCATTGTATTCAAGATATAGCTGGTCTATATTTTGTTGCAGATAAGAACTTAGTAACTCATGGGGTATCGCTATTCCAGCTTGACCAGACCATAAGGTATATGGGAATGCGGAAACGCTAGGGTCGTTCTTTGTTATCGTCTCAAGCCCGTTCGCCAATAGAATGTTAACCATGTTTGCTAGGTGGTCAAAATGCTCTTCTAAGCGTTTTGTGATAATAGTGCTTCGCTGTGTTGCATCGCTAGACACTATGGCTGGTGCTTCAACAAGGTAACCTGCCGGACCCAGTAGTGTGCCTCTGGGCAGAGAAAATATGTGTTCTAAGCATTCGACCACTCCTAGCTGAGGTTTACTCTTGCCATGTTCCCACTTGGAAATAGTACCATTGCTTTTGATATCGTATTCATCTTCGAGTTCTTTTCGAAGCTCTTGCTGACTCAGTTCGTGCTCTTTCCTATAGTGTTTCAGTAGCCTGCTGAAAGCGTCGGACATTTTTAAATATTTCCTCAAAGGAAAATTTCGTAAACCTCTTAAACTCAGAATCTTCTAATTGAGCAACCACCTATTCGCTACAATAGATAGAAAGCTTGATAGTTACAGTGTCGAGCCTGACCTTCAGCATGTCCTCGCATACTATACGCTCACCTAAGTATAGCATAGACACTGCTAAAAGAAGCGGAAGTACTCCACTATTAGCTTAGAAAGGAGTATGAACCATAGCTAAAATAGATGCCGCATACCTCAAGGAATTGGACGACAAAGCATTCCAATTGCTGCCACATCTTTATGTTTATGACCAGCAAAGACAGATAATTGGAAGAATTGGTTATGATGATGACCCAGGCTGGACTTATGAGGATTTCAAATGGGCACTTGACATTCACTGCGAAAATGAAGACGACAGAGCAATCCTGAAACTGGGCAGAGAGTTGGAGAGAATAGAGAAGGGGATAAACCTAGTTACGGATGTCAGTGAATTTCCTGAGCCTGAATGGATTGTGGAAGGTGTCGTTGTAAGGAATGGGCTAACTTTACTTTATGGGGACTCCACTGTAGGCAAAACTACATTCTGCTTATACATGACTGATTCTGTGCAGCATGGCAAGGACTTATTTGGGCTGAAGTGTAAGCAGGGTAATGTCATATTTATTGAGAATGACGAGTCGGCAGAGTTATTGAAAAGTCATAGGGATAAGGTAGGACTGCCAAAGAAGCTGTCTGTTGCCAATACCGATATTGTTTGGGATGCCGGGGATAAGAAATTTAATAAGGAATTTGGAGAGATAGTTTATTATTATAGCCCAGATGTAGTAGTAATTGACTCCTACACTTCCTTGGGAATACCAGACATCACCAGACCTGAGTCTGCTTTGGTTTTGGATGAGATGAGGAGACTAGCTGAGAAGCATCATTGTGCCATGGTAATAATCCACCATACTAATAAAGCTGGAGAGCAGATGGGCTCCAGTCTGCATAAAGCTAAGATGGATTCCATAGTATCTCTAAGCAAAGTATCGAATGATACAATCATGTTGACCCAAGAGAAGGTAAGAGGGAGTAAGTTTCAGCCCAAGGTTATCGAGTTCAATCAGCATACCTTGGAAATGAAGGACGCCAAAATGAGCATAAAAGACCAAGTTATACTATTGAAGGCTCAAGGGATTTCCGACAACGACATAGTATTGAGATTCCCTAAACAGCATCGGGACACTGTCAAAAGGTATCTCAGAAGTCTCAAAGTACCGTAAAACAGCATGGATTGATTCATCTACATAGGATTATAAACCTATATATAGGTTTAAGCGTGTAGAGTTAAAATCCTACAGGATTGAGAAAAGAAGCCCTACAGGATGCGGATTATCTCAGGATTACTCTCGAAGCTAAAAGGATTGTTATAGGATTTTTAGAAGTGAACATGGGGGATGTTTTAAGTTGGTGTTGAAAGGTTAGTTTCGTTTTTGGTTGACTGCGTGATTTCGTCACCCCTATAATATCTCCATGAAGTTCGATTTTAATATCTTAGCCAAAAGCGTTCCCGCTATCCTAATAATATGCGGCTTCATAGGTGTATTCATTTTGGATTCTGCTTCTGGCTGGATCTTTGTCTTCCTTGGAGTAGGTCTTCAGGTGCTGTATTTAATGACAAGGAACAGATAGTCACAATCCAACCAATTACGACACCTGCAATATTGAAACCAGCACTTGACCATTCCCCATCAATATTTGTAGCCCCAGACAGATGGTAACTATAGTCCAATACAAGAGAAATGTCTTTTAGATACGAGCTGAGTGCATTTTCGTGCACAAAGCTACAAATGAGAGTCATGTAACTCAATATTAGATTTGCGGCTTCGTTCACGAGTCTATTTTCTTTTTCTCAGAAACCAGAAAACATCCTTCTCAAACTTGTGCCAGAAGTCATCTAATTCTGACCAAGCCATCGATTTTCCTTTAATAGCCCAATGGATAGCTTCGGCAATGCCGTAGATTATGCCCATAGCAATGACTCCAAGCAATACACCTTCAAATAAGAACAGCTTCAAGCTAAATTCCGGGCGAGGCATGAAGATGGCAACCAGCACGAATGATGAATAAGCTAGCAGTGATATTACTGCCGTGATTCTATTTGCTGGTTGCCCCCTTTTCTTCTTTGGGCAAATAATGTTGAAGACAACATAACCCACGAGAAAAGATATTATCAACCCAATAACAATATTATCCCACACTGCAATGCTCCCCCATTCATCCCCCTTATAAATGTCACTTATATCGGGTTGTGAATGGAGTGACATGGTATAACAATCATCTTTGTAATGTCAAGACAGAATAGAGCAGACCGGAGTGCCAAAGACAAGCAGTTATTGCTAGAGATTGGCGACAATATTAGAACGATAAGAAAACGGCGTGGATACTCACAGGAAGAGTTTGCTGATATTGCTGGCTTCAGTCGCTCTTATTACACGGAGATTGAGACTGGGAAACGGAATGTCTCAATACTTAATCTCATTAAGATTATAGAAGCCTTGAATGTTGACCCGAAGGAGATAATCGGTTCACTTAAACCAAAATAGGGGGGTTGCCTTCTCACAAGAATAGCGAGTGTTTACTGCTAAGGGGTGGGGTGGAGTGGCTGGGCAGAACCATTATTCTTCAACAAAATAGTCTGAGTCCAGCCTCTGTATTTCGTATGTAGCTACTGGTGATACTCCTATACCATAATCAATCATCAATTCAGCTAGCTGCTCACCGTCAATAAGCACGACATTACTCCCAATTCTATCAATATATTCTCGTGCTTGCTTGGCAAAGCTGGAAGTTGTAATGAAAACACCTTTAGATGCTTTCTTATCCTGCAAAGCACCCACAAAATACTGTAAATCACGGCGTCCTACGGAAGTATTTGCCCACCTTTTTGCTTGTATGTAAATAGTATCCAACCCTAGCGGGTCTTCTTTGATAACCCCATCAATCCCTTCATCACCAGTGCCACCTACCACTTTTGCAGCATCCCTTATTGAGCCTCCATATCCCATCTTAACTAGAAGCTCTACAACTAATTTTTCAAAGAATTTGGGTGAGGCATTTTTCACATGTATCAGCAGTTGTTGGATGAGGTCATCTCTGAGTTGTTGATAGCCATACTCTAAAGACTCTTGAGGAGTTTGCTCTTCAACCATCTCGGCTTTCCCTGTCGTTTCCTTGTCCGTTTCTCGTGAAGTCGTTTTCCTCCATTCTCGAAATTCGGGAAACTGTTCAAGAAACTTGACATCAATCCTAGATGGATTCTTAGACAGAACCTCCAAAGCACGCTCGGTGATTTTCCAATATCCTCTTTTTGGTGAATCAAGGAGACCTGCTTTGCCTATATAGAGGCGAGCCCACTTTACTTTATTATCAAATATGACGTCGTTTCCGCTTGGCAGCAATCTCCTTCTCTCCTCATCGGATAATTGAAATTCACCGGCAAGGTAATCTATCATATCTCTAACATGATGCTCTTTTTTGTCGCTTATGAACTTTAGTAGAGGTAGCATTATTGTCTGATAATCTGGTATTGCCATATTGTCATCTCCAATCCAAGGAATATCATCTCAACTTCGTCAATAGTAGTTATAATATGATGGTTCTGTCAATATTGCTATAACTTGGAGTTAGCCACCATACAATATACAAGCTGATTGAAGAGGAATTACCTACCCACAAGATAGTCAAGAAGCGAGTGTTTTTGAAGGAAGATTTGGTTAGGTGGATAAAAGAGTATTACCATTAATACGGATGATACAAACTTTTATAGTGTGTTTAATCTTTTATAGAGGTTGAGGTGTTTTGGGTCTATTCATAAAAACTTGACGTATCTATATCAAGTTCTTCCACTTCGTCCACGCTAAGGTCGTGCTTCAAATATACATTAAATGTAAATGGAAAGGACTCTATGGACTTTACGCCATCGTCATTTCTCATATCAGCGTCAGAGCCATACTGTAATTCATAGATAACAGAACCACTTCCAAGCACATGGATTAGTTCAGTATTTATTTCTATTACATCGATATCAACATCAGCTACTTCGCTTAGGTACACATGCGTAGCCAATTGGTCAACCTGTGACATATCTTCAAACATATATTGATAAAGAATATTCTCGATATCATCTATGATGATTTCTTTTTTCTGAGGTGTATTTACTAATATTAACTTGAACTCACCACCTATTTCATGAACGACATAGTTTCTAAACCTAGTTACTTCATTGGCCCTTTTCTTATTCCAGCGACCAGATTTAAATTCGAAAACGATAGTCTTCTTACCCTTTTTTGCAACTAAATCAGCCGTAAACTTACCCAATTTCTCTTTACGTTTGACAGTATATCCCTGTTTAGCATGGTCATTTGCTGTTTGCTCAATTACAGCATTTTCAAATGCCTTTACTAGAAAGTTATAGTTAATTTCCATTGTGCTGCTCCATTATTCGCATCCGAATTCGAACATTCCATAGCTCAAATCCCCAATTTCTACGTATAAGATGTGGTCTGAACTGTCAAGTGCTGCAAGGAATTCGGGAATGACATTATCCGGCATTTTCGTTATATCTATTAAATCGAAATTAGCGGACTTAAGGTCAAATACTCCAGACCGAACAATTCTTAGGTGCTTATCATCCACGTATAATTCGTTTTTTAGAGCATCAAATACTGGTTTACTTAGATTATCGGCATCTATCTGATTAGGCTTCTTGTGAAAATAATAGACAATGCCATAGAACTGCCCTTGCTGAACTGGAGTGAGCGGCCAATATTTTCGAAAAGCAGTCTTGATTTCAGTTTCATATCGCAGGTGACTGTGGGCTGATATTGTGACTGGTTGTCGGTTTGTATATATGAAAGCGTACACAAAGCCCTCCGTCTTCTTGAAACAGATTGTAGTTCGCTATACTAACATATGTCAATTAGTGCCCAACCAGCGAAAATCGGCATAATTCTGGATTCCCTATTTTACCGCCAGCATTGAAAACGACATATTGCCTTCCCCAAATGAATCACCATGCCCCAGACAGAAGCGATTAGGATGATGCCAGTGGATTAACATGAGGCTAAAATGAGCATCGGTTTTCCAAACTATTGTGCAGGGCAAGCTATTGACATTCGTATTAATTGGGACTATAAGATAGACTAACTTAAGATAAAAAACTCGGACAAAAATAGGTGAGAAATGAAGAAGTTGGTGGGGAAGTTTGGTAAGTATAACACAGCCACATTTATTATAATGGGTATCGGGCTAATTCTTTTTTTACTTACTCCCTTATTATATACTCTCTGGGATTTTGATTCTGATATACCTGGTGTTCTCATCTTCCTAATTGGACTAATAATGTGGATTGTAGGACGCATTGTTAGGAAGGTTAGAAGTAATAAGCAAGTGAGGTAGTATTCTCCGTGCTTGGTAGGACTATACACTTGCCTTCAGGGATGGATTCTATCCCTCTCAGTAGCGGGTGTCAATGTCTGCCCAGTTAGCGAAACTTGGCATAATTCTGATTTCTGAATTTTCCCACCAGAATTGAAATCGACATATTGTCATCCCCAAATGAATCACCATGCCCCAGACAGAGGCAATATGAGCTAACCCAGTTAA
>Ga0265594_1001100_pt1 | contig 21468 bp, 40 predicted proteins | sample saktaG_11_FD_190147 | JGI IMG/M metagenome (GOLD analysis project Ga0265594, IMG submission 190147) | Saline water microbial communities from Sakinaw Lake, British Columbia, Canada - sak_2011_5_24_80m | ecosystem: Environmental > Aquatic > Non-marine Saline and Alkaline > Saline ... | reverse complement strand
CGCCTCAGTAAGACGGTAATTCGCCGGTACCCATACCGGCTGTGACGAATTGCCAGCTTATGTATCTTCCTGACTAGCTTTGCTTCATCTTTCCGCCATCTGGCAGTATATCTCACCAGAGACCTCGGTATCCTCACCACTGCACAGGCTCTCCGCTGGGAACTCCCCCTTTGTTTTACCAGATACTTCACTGCTGACCGCCGAGCGAGAGGGCTTACCATTTTTTTGCGTTGATCTCCTTTAGCAATTCAATATCTAATACTTGCTGGGCTACTATCCGCTTCAGCCTGGCGTTTTCTTCTTCTAATGCCTTCAGCCGTTTGAGTTCAGATAGGGTCATTCCGCTATACTTACCCTTCCAGCGGTGAATGGTCGCTGGTGAGACTCCATGCTCTCGGGCAACATCAACTACCTGGCTTCCAGCGTCAACCTCCTGGAGAATCCGAAATACCTGCGCCTCCGAATACCTTCTTGTTTTCACTTATGCTTCCTCCTGTTCTTATTTTACAGGAGTCTCGCATTAAAGGTGGTCCTATTTTCGGGGGGCAGGCCACCCGTGCCCAGAAACTTACCGGGGCACCAATTACTTTACATACCGGTCGTAATGAAGGTTCACCGCTAGAAATGAGCCAAGTGCTGGATGATGCTGGCGCTGATATGAGCCATGTGGTGGTAGGACATTTAGACCGTGAGGTTTACCCCCTCAAAAGTCTCCTGGACTTAGCCAAGAGAGGTTGTTATCTTCAATATGATGAATTTGGAGACACAGTATTTTACCCGCTACATCTTGGAGTATATGATATACCAAGCAATATACAGCGCATCAGGCAAATTATGGAACTCATTGACAAGGGATATTTAAACCAGATTCTCATATCGCATGATGTTTGCCTGAAGACACAACTTGTTGCCTATGGCGATGGTGGCTATGCCTATATCTTGCGCAATATCCTACCTCAGATGCGAGCCAGAGGTGTCTCCGCAAAAGAAATACATACCATACTGGTGGATAATCCAAAACACATGCTGCAGTTTAGGTGACTACTCCCACCGATTGGGATTCTGAGGAAGAAATGAGGACAAGAAAGATGCAGAGCGGGAACTGAGGGAAATCCTGACACGTATTGAAGGTGGTGCCTATGTCAAGCCGACTAAACTAACCGTAGCTCAATTCCTTGAGGAGTGGCTCCGAGACTATGTCGAGTTAAATTGCTCACCAGTATTGATTTGGGTTTGGCTTCTTTAGGCATTTCGGCTTACCTATCTGTGCTTGAAGCAGCATACAAATTAAATGGAACCTATGTAGTAAAGGAGCCCAAGACCCCACACAGCCGACGCCGGATCGCCCTCCCCCCAAGCCTGGCGTTAGTGCTTCGTCAGCATAGAGGTGAGCAACAGGCACAGCGTGCTGTACTAGGGAAGCCACTGACTGATGACGATTTCGTATTTGCTCACCCAGATGGTACCCCTCTGGACCCGAGCACGGTTAGCCATTCTTTTGCCAAGGTCATTCGTAAAGCAGGACTACCTCCAATCCGCTTACATGACCTTAGACATACCCATGCCACTTTTATGCTAAAAGCTGGCATCCATCCTAAAGTGGTTTCTGAGCGGCTGGGGCACTCAAGTATCAGAATTACGCTTGATACTTACTCACATATGCTACCTGGGCTTCAAGAAGCCGCAGCTCAGCGTTTTGATGACTTCCTCAATCGGAGAACAGTTGAAACAGAAAATGTTAGCAAAAGACCTAGAAACAGAGTCGGGGTGGGCGGATTTGAACCGCCGACCACCTGAACCCCATTCAGGTGCGCTACCTGGCTGCGCTACACCCCGATACAGTGTATGCTACCACATTTTCACGAGTGTAGCAAATAGCCACCCCGGTCTAAAGTCTGTTACCATCCTTCACCAAAGTCCCTCCAAAACGGGTCTAAAGTCCCCCACACTAAAGTCCCCCCCAATGCGGCTTTCAACAGAAAGGTCGGCCCTCTCACCGAGGGACTTTAGTCCGAGTAGGGGGTCTGAAGTCCCCCACACTTTTTCCCGATGTGCGTCCTCAAAGATGGTGCTAACCTCAAAAATGTCTTTGCAGGAGAGGCTACACCATGAGGACTATAAGAACTGACCAAGCACTTCGCGAATTCATAAAAAGCCGGATTTCGTCAAACCTGAGCCCCAGGAGCATCGAATGGTACGAGGACAGGCTCCGCTCCTTCGTAAAGTTTTGCCCCAACCTTCCGCGGCGGCCGGAGCCGATTGAGGACTTTCTTGCCAGTGTCCACGGGAACCCCGAAACAAAGCGCGACACCTTCAATGCCCTGAGGACGTTCTTCAAGTTTATCAGCCAGCGCCACCGGATTCCTAACCCGATGGAGGCCGTCTGTCCCCCACGCCGCCCGAAGACACGCATGGCGACCCTCGAGGACTTCGAGCTGGTGAAGCTCCTTGAGCAGGCCGAGGGCCTCAGGGATAGGGCGATACTCACCCTCTTGGTCGACAACGGCATGCGGGCCGGTGAGATGTGCTCCCTGTTAAAACACAACATCAAGCAGGAGACGGTGCTGGTCTGCGGCAAGACGGGCTGGCGAGAGGTGCCTATCTCCGATGAAACCAGGGAGCTCCTTCTTCAGGTTGCCGCCCAGAGCCTTGACGAGCACGTGTTTCACGACGACCACAGAAAGCCCATTTCTAGGTTCACTATCTACCGCATAGTCCGCGAGCACATGGAGAAGGCGGGTATCAAGGGGCCGAAGTTGGGACCCCACCGACTGCGGCATGCATTTGGCAAGAACTTCCTCGTGGAGGGCGGTGACCTCCGCTCCCTCCAGGAGATAATGGGACACACCGACGTAAAGACGACCCAGAAGTATGCCACGCTGAATCTCACTGACATCATTAAGAAGCACCGGAAGTTCAGCCCCCTCCGGGCAGCTCACGCCGCAGCTCAGGAGAGTCTGTTTGCCGCTGAGGCCCTCAAGGAGGCCGAAGAGATACTGCACAGGAAGGAGGCGTAGAAATGGTAACAGAGGCTCAGGTTCTGGGTCTAGGACTATTTGCCCAGTGTGGATTTACCCTGGAGCGACCAGATGACCATTTATTGCTACTTCTCCACGAAGGTGAAAGCATAGCCGTATTTAGCCAGCTAGGAGCTACAGAGGAGACCATACAGGCTGAGTGTGCCAGGCATTTGGCTATACATCACGGCTGGGATGGCTGTTTATGGCAGAGGGAGGCAAACGGTGGCAGTTGAAGCAAGGCGATGCCGAGACTGCATTTGGTGGCGAGTTAGGAAAGGCTGTGTCTGCCCCAACTTATCGACGCCAAAGACGGTTGCCTTCATTCCACCAAAGAGGAATGTTTATCGTAAGACCACTTGCCCCTATTTTGGGTAGAGAGGCTAGATGAATCGCAAAGAATTTCTCACGGGCTTTGAACCACAGAGAGTGAAAATCGGTGGTAAACCGAAAGTGGTTGGCTACATCAAGGATGGTATCTTCCGTAGCGTCGTCAAGTAGTCAAAGCATGTCCTTTACAAAAGAGAAGGAAGGCCCCCGGCAATAGCTAAAGAAGCCTGGGGCTACCGTAATATCATCAGGAATAAGTGCCGGCTGTGGGAAGTCTTTGATGAGGAGAGGAATATTATCCTCCGCACCACCACTGCCAACTTTGATGCCCACTGCGAGGAGTGGCACTGGAATGACCTAATGCAGCTCCTTTTAGGGGAACCCTACTGGCAAATAGAGAGACTGGGGCCATCCCAACCCGCTCAGGCAAAACTTTTCTAGGAGGTGAATCATGGTAGAAAAAGCAACGGCAGAACTTTCAGTAGTTGAGGCAAGACCGCCAGCGTTAGAGCTAAGGTTAACTGAAACTGCAATCCAAACTATTCAACACAACATTGAGATGGCCCAGAAGCTGGTGATGGGCGTCCTCGAAAATGACACCGACTATGGGCGAACCCCCGGCACCCCTACTGCTTCACTATGGGACCCTGGGGCAGCCAAAATAATGGCTGCCTTTAACTGCTACTCGGGACACCAAGTTCTCTACCACACAGAGGAAGATAACCTCATATCCTGGTGCATCGAAGCTCAACTCATAAGCCGTCAAAGCCAGCAGGTAATAGCTACCGGTGTTGGGGCAGCATCCACAAGGGAAACTAAATATAAGTATCGCTGGGTAGACAAGCCTGAAGAATTTGGCTACGACCTTGAACAGATTAAAAAACTGAAGACCAAGCAGAGTGGTAGGGGAGTTTTATTCCGCATTAAGAACCCCGAGTACGGCGAGCTAGTCAACACTCTATTCCAGATGGCAGCTAAGCGTGCCGAGGTCGATGGTACTAAAAGCCTTCCTGGGGTAGGAAGCGCCCTTAAAAAGCTATTTTCTGGCGGTATAAAGAGCACTAGAAAAGAACCCGATTGGGCTGGATTCTGGGGGCGTGTTGCCCAGCTCGGGCTTTCCGAGGAGCGTGTCCACGAAATGCTTGGGGTAACTTCAGTAAACCAGTGGATTGCCCAGGGTAAAACCCTTGACCAAGCTATAAGAACACTGTCTGAAAGGTTAAGCGAGCCAGCGGCTTCAGCCGCTGAGGGCGAGGGGTTCAGGATTGACCTTGCCTGGCTCAAGGAAAGCCAAGAGACGCTTAAATGGTCCGACGAGACCTGTAAAACCTTCCTGGTAAGCCAATATAAAGTCAGCCCCCAGGGCACATTGGTGGACGTTATAAAACGGCTCACCCGTGACCAAGCTGAGGAATTCGTCCGAGAAATCCAGGAGCGAGTAGCTCAAAAACAGATGGAGTTATTTCAATAGGGAGTGTTACATGAGACGAGCCATTGCCCGGGGAAGAATAGTCCCCCAAAGCCGGTCAACAGACCCCCGAATGGGTCGGGTTAGCCTAAAGGCTGCCACACTCTACGACAGAATGTGGATAAACACCGATGACCAGGGCCGGCTCTCTGGCGACCCTGACGAAATCAAGTATACTGCCTGCCCCAATCTCCCTGATATCTCAAAGGAGGATATCCCAAGCCTCCTGAAGGAACTGGCCGCCACAAAGCCGGGATTGATAAAGGTATACACCACCTCAAAGACTGAAGCTATCCAAATGCTTGACTGGTGGGAAGAGCAAAGGCTGCAATGGGCATATCCATCAAGCTACCCACCCCCAGAGGGCTGGACTGACCACCTGCGCTACCACCCAACACCCAAGAAGATAATAACCGAAAACTGGCCGCCATCAGGCCAACCAGCTAACGAATTACTACCTAGTAAATTACCTAGTGGACTATCTAAAGAACTACCTAGTAAACCGAAATCACCCTCTCTCCTAGCCGAAGAGATAAGAGCTGAACTCATGCCCCTACCCTACTCTGAAAGCAGGATACTCGAGCATGAGCGGGTAAAAGAAAAACTAGCCGAGTTAGGAGCTAGAAAAGGGTATATTCCCCAAGAAGAAGCTGAGGTTGACCTAGGGCGAATAGACCTATGCTGGCAAAACCAGACCGGTGAAGTAGTAGCTGCATTCGAAATTGAGACTCTTAATCCTAAGGGGAAGTCCCTAGCTAAACTAGCAAATCTGAAGTGCCAGCAGAAGTTTATTATTCTCAGAACTAACGCACAACCGTTTCAAACAGCAGGAGACCTGATTCTCATTGGACTGAACAGGAGAAGGCGAAAACCACTCTCACTAGCTTCAGGTGAGCCAAAAGAGAGACAAGGAAGCGAAGAGAGAGAAATTAGAAATAAAACTGAAAAGGAAAAAGAGAGAGAAAGAGGAAGAGGAAACTTACCTAGTGCACTACCTAGTGCACTAGGTAGTCCCTCACCCTCACTTACCGGTTTATCACTTTTTGAATCTCTAAAAGACACCTTTCCCAAGGCTTTTGGCAAAAACCCTGATAGCCGCCAGATAGCTCAATTGCGTGATTTGGGGAAAGAAATATCCTCGGCGGGCGGCGCCACGGCTGAGCAAGTATATGACGCCTTCAAACAGACCTGTGGCCAGAATATATTTAGTGTTAGCTATGTCAGAAAGATATTGCTTGCCTGGCTGGGGGTGCCAAGGGCGCCGCCATAGAGGCAACATTTAGGGCAACTTTTACCTGACATTGGTCACTAGGGGGGTTAAAGGATGGACAAGATAGCTTTCAAGTGTATTACCTGTGGCAGAGTTACATATATGCCCGGCTGTGATGAGAATACACCCGGGGTTGAAATTCGGGAGACAACGCAATGCCTTCAATGTCTGCATGACACACCAGTTAGTCAAAGGCCTCGAGACAGGATACTAGCTAAATATGCTTCAGGTGAGTGCTGAGGCTGGCAAGAATGAGATAAAAGAAACTGGAGGAGTGCAATGGACAAGGTGGGTAGATACAGCGAAGCGTTGGATGCTCAAGTAGAATTACTTAATTATTGGGGCCAAGAGCAGAACAGGGGGCTATATGAGTATGCTCTAGTGGACAAGGGCATGGATAGAGGCCAAGCTAGTCTGATGATAGACTGGGCTATTGATACATTAAAAGTAGGAGAGCCATACTATGTGAGTCCCGTTATCTGTGAACTTTTGTTCGAGGCGGCCAAGTCAATACCACATTCCTGGAGACTTACTGAGGATGCCTTATTCACACCCTCAGGGTTTCTCTGGTTGAAGAAGCCATTTCATACTCCTAATGAGGATGGGCCCACTATTGCATTGGGCTGGGCAATCATAGCTCTGACCTCGCAAGGCAGGTATCTTCTACCCTCAACAGAAGACCCTGGTGAAAGAGCAGTAATCATTAGTTATTTTGAGCAACTCGAAGGTGTACCTGCAGTGCCTATGAATGTGTACTTATGGAAATTTGGTGGAGACTTATCTGAAATACCCATCAAGGACGTAGAAAGACCTGGACAGGCTAACCAACTGGGTTGCTTGTTTGCAACTCTAATGACCTTTCTACAACAGCGTATCATGGTATCCTCTAAGTTTAGAGCAGATAGAATGACCCGGCGTCGAGCTGAAAAGGCTGCTCGTAAGCCGATAACTGAAGACATAAATGTTATTCAGCTTCGTAGGGTAGAACATCGCACTGGGGAGGGCGAGCATCGTGATGTGGAATGGGCCTGTCGATGGACTGTCAAAGGCCACTGGCGGAATCAGCCATACGGTCTAGCTGGACAGAAACATTACCGACCGAAGTGGATTGCTCCTTATATCAAGGGTCCTGAAGATAAACCGCTACGCAATCCAGAGCGACTATTTGCAGTGATTCGGTAATGGCTGGCTGAGATAAAGAAACTGGAGGAGATAGAGAGAAATGGTAATGGGCGATGAGGATAGAGAGATTTACCTGGAGCACCGGAAAGACGAGTCGGGAATCAGAGTGAGAGGACACTTCATCCCCTTCATGAAAAAAGGACAGCAGATAGATGACATTATCTGCGTGCCCAAAGGCTGGAACCCTCTTGAGGAGCGTGGGGTGATAGTGCCGGGGTCGCAGACGGGTAAATGTGCCACCTGTGGCCAGGATATCTGGCTGGCACCATCCACCCAGGAACTTATGAAAGAATACCCCAATGCTTCAACACGGTGCCTAGACTGTGTGAAGAAACAACTAGAGAAGCTGGAGCACAGAAAGGTAATAAAACCAAAAGGTGCACGTACAGTACTCGGAATCATCCTTATTTCTGTTTGTGGCTGGGTAGCAATCATAGGCTTGGTTATAAAACCCGGCATATTGGTCGGTTCAGCCCTCTCGGTAGGGGGTGGCATGGCCATTGGAGCAGCTGTGGCCTACCTAATGAGAAGATGGTGGTTCAAAGGAAAGGGGGGAAAGCATGAAGCCATTTGACACTTGGAAATGTCATATCTGTGGGGAAGAGAGGCCGGACGACAAGATATCGGTTCTCACTAAGCCCCTGGTCATTAACGGCCAAGTCTGCGGTGAGCAGAATATTAGATACTGCAGTGACAGACCACCCTGTATAGAGGGGGCAAAGGAGTATAGCTTCTTCAAAAGCAAAAGAGAGGAGGCATGATGGAGATAGAGAAGGCCAAGGGCATAGCTGAAAAGATTAAAGCTGTATTGGAGTCTTCGTGTGAAAGGATCGTGATAGCCGGTAGTATTCGTCGGCAAAAGCCCGACGTCGGTGATCTTGAGTTGCTCTGCATTCCGAAATATATCGATGGCGTCGACATGCTGGATGCCAAGATACAGACAATGATCTACTTCGACATGTTGGGCTATCGGTTGAACAAGCTGGGGAGCAAAGTCTATGGTGCCAAGAATAAGCTGCTTCTCCACCGGCCGAGCGGTATCGGAGTGGATATCTTCTCAACGACCGAGGAGTGCTGGCCAGTCGCCCTGGTAGTGAGGACTGGTGGGGAAAAGACCAATAAAGAGATAGCATCCCGAGCTCTGGAACGAGGAATAAAGTTCCACGCTTACGGTAGAGGCTTCACGCGGGCGGATGGCAGCGAGCTAATCTGCCAGAGTGAGGCTGACGTGTTCAAGGCTGTTGGCTTGGCCTACAGAGAGCCATGGGAAAGGAGGTAGCACGATGTCACCACTTTTAGATTATACAACTAAGGTCCCTGTGTCCAGGACAATAGCCCAGGTGCAAGCTAAGCTCGTAGAGCACGGAGCTCGGGCGGTGATGATGGAGTATGACGACCGGGGTAGGATAACAGCCCTGGCTTTTAAGGTTAATATGCCCAACGGGGAGCTGCCCATCCGGCTGCCGATTAACGCTGCGGCTACCCTGAGAGTGCTACAAAGACAGGCAGCCGACCGGGAGATACCAGCTGGGTATGCTAAGGATGATCATGCTTACCGGGTAGCCTGGCGAAACATTTTCCATTGGGTGTCAGCACAGCTAGCTCTCTTGGAAACTGAGATGGTTCGTATGGAAGAGATATTCCTGCCCTACGTTATTACCCGCAGCGGGCAAACTATTTACCAGGTCATGGCAGAGAAGCACTTTTTGCTCGGGCCTGGGGAAGGAGATTAAGGTGAGTAATGTGCAAACTGGAAAGAAATGCCCAAACTGCAGTGCTGAGGGGAAGTATCATGGTGAGCATGAAACAGCCGTCAGGAATTTTGAAGTGGGGAGGGTAAAACCGGAGCTAATCAAGAGAAATATAGTAGATGTTGGCTGGCGGTGCTGGAATTGTGGACATGAGTGGGGGTTTGAGTTGGAGAAGCAGGGCCAGAAGCCCGTTTTTGTGACTGACGATAAGGCTATACACCAGGGCACCATCCTCAGTAGTGCCGATGAGGAAATACTCGAGTCGGTGAAGACTGGGGAAGGCATGATTGCCATAGAGAGTGTGGAGCAGTTCCAGGATATGGCGAAGCAAGCCGCCGAGAGATTTGAGGAGTTCAAGGAGCTGTGTAGCCCCATGGAGCTGTGGCAGGCTAGGATTGTCCGGATACTCCGGGGTGACAAGAAGTGTAGCTGGAGAGCAGTCGCCGAAGTCTGCTACAACCTTGGCTGGGGGAAGTGGTCCCCACCATCAAACCAAATTATGGGGATGGCGCTCTGTGAGAGGGCGGCGCAGCTCTTAGGGGAAGACTATAGAAAGGAGCCGTGGAATTAACATGGAGATAAATGTTAGCATTCATCTTAATTTAGGGCCGCGGTTGGTGCGTGTAGGCGATAAGGTCTTGGGAACCTGTGATGGGGTAACGATTGCAGTTGCTGAGGCTACACCTGAGGAATTAATCGAGCTAAAGAACGCCGAAGTTATTGAGCTGGTGAAGCCCCACCGGGCGGAGTCGGGGGGCAATTAGAAATGGCGATGGAGGTGATGAAGCGTAACTGTATCCATTACTGGGTAATAGATTGTAATGATGTTGGAGTTTGTCGCTGTTGTGGCGAGGTGAAAGATTTTAGGAAGTTACAGAGGAGGGAAAGGGACCTTGGGAAGTTGCTGCGGAGTGAAAGGGACGAAGGGACTTTCCAAGTTACTCATGGTAGGAGAGGAAGGCCACGGAAAAATGAGGGGCTGCTATGAGCCAGAAGTATGGACATTGCCCAGCGCCAGGCTGTGAGCGCCGGCTTATTCAGGGAAGGTCTCCACATGGGTTATGCCCTCACCATGAGGAGCTGCTGGACTTTCTGCTGTTTATTTTGCCACACATCAAAGCTGGGCCAGGGACTCCTAAAGCACCTGGTTTAATCCTCCCAGGGCAACCAGGATATACTATTCCTAAAGAGGTTATCAAGAAGGTTTAAGCCATGAAAGAATTTAAGCTAGAGCCAGCCGATAATCTGGTAAAAATTAGTACCGGTGAAGACCCCTACTCAATAATAAAGAGGTGGGCATTGGGTAGCCCCTATGAGCATATCTCTACATACATTGGGAAGGTAGGGCTGTTTATTAACCGAGGGCAGAGAAAGATAATTAGAGTCCCGATGATTTTTGAGAGCAACGGCAGGGGTTGTAATCTGCGCCTTCTATCGGAGAGATATGGTGAAGAAGTGGTGGTTATGAGATTAAGGTCAGAACACGATAGGAGAAGGATTCCCTATGTGTTAGAGGAAGCAGTTAAACTGGCTTCAGATGAGAGCGCAAGATATGATTACTGGTGTATAGTGAGGTTTGCTATCCCCAGGCTCATCTTTGAGAAGCTGGGTCTGCCGATGCCACTGAAGTATCACCGGGACCCCTGGCATATATGCTCTGAAGCGGTTTTTGAGATTTTTTATAGAGTGAAGTTAGTTGATATACTCCCCGCTTATTGTGTTCCGCCTCTACCTGGTGACTTTGTCACCGATAGCCTTTTACTGGAGGAGGTGTGGGCGGGCAAGTTATCAGAAGAGGTGGTTGACCATGGCTGAGAACCGAATAGCTAGGATGCAGCAGAAGATATTGAAGCTCGTTATGGAGGAGCTTCAAGGTTTGGTGAACGATATCATGAGGGGCATGCTCGACCCCAGCAAGATTCTGGCCTTTGTGCAGTCTATGGGGATAGACCCCTCTAAGCTGCCGGGGATGATGAGCCAGCAGCCGGGCTTTGACCCTTATCGGATTCTGGGATTGGAGAAATCGGCTTCAGATGAAGAAGTAAAGAAGCGGTACCGCGAGCGTGTACGCCAGTTTCATCCGGATACCGCCGGCCCAGGGATGGAGTTTCACCTTCAGTGCACGCTCGCGGCTTATGAGTTAATCAAAAAAGAAAGGGAGTGGCAGTGAAGAGGCGAAGCCATTATTCTGATAAGGTCATTGCTTTTGCTTTGGCAATGCGTAGTAGGGGCATAAGGTGGAAGCAGATTGAGTCTGGTATCAGGGAGGCATTTGAAATAAAACCACCGAGTGAAAGGCAAATGCGGAATTGGTATAAAGAGTTTAGCGGTTCTGTTACTGGTGATAGAGTATTTATCAACATAGCAAAGGTGGATGAGATATTAAGGATAGTCAGGGAAATTAAAGAGCTATTGGATGTTAGGCATTGAAACTAAACGAAAGGAGGGTGGCAGTGATGGCTAAGTGTTGCGACGAGTGGTGGAACCGGCTAGATGAACACATGAAGGAGTGGGTTCACTATTACTTTTACGATATACCTGAAAGGCTCCCTATCCCCAGAAAGGATATCCATGAAATGCATGAGTTCAGGTTCAAAGTTGAGTTGGGAGGTGGACATGAAAGAGAAAGACATTGAACTGCTAATGCACATAGCTGAGGTTGAAGATAGCCTTGACCCTAACAGCCTGCCGGCTAAATTGGGATGGAGGAGCAGAGACGTAGGCATTTGGCCGGGCACTTTAACAGCCTTGCGTATGAAGGAGTATATTGAGGACGCATATGAGTCAAACTCTTATCACGGCTACAAGCTCACAGAGACAGCCAGAGCTCTACTTGCTGGCAGCAGCCTCCCCAGCCTTACCGAGACGCCCCAGGGTCAAAAATTAGAGGTGCCTGATGACATATTTGAGGATATAATCGGCCACCCTGAAGTAAAAGACCTTCTCAGGGCTTGCTTATTGGCTGAAAAGGTCGTTCACGTTCTTTTAGCAGGCCCGCCGGCGCTGGCCAAGACTCTTTTCCTGTGGGATATTGAGCGAATCGCGGGGGAGCTGGGGGTCTGGCTGGTGGGGTCAGCCACCTCCAAAGCTGGGCTGTGGGACCTGGTAGCCGAGAAACAACCCACGGTCGTGCTCATTGATGAGCTGAGCACCATGAATACTGCCGACACCGCTGCCCTCTTGAGCATTATGGAGGGTGGCCGCCTGGTTAGGGCGAAGAAGGGAAGGGAACTGGATACCAGGGTAGAAATTAAGGTGGTGGCTGCCACCAACAGACTTTATGGCCTATCGCCGGAGCTGTTGTCCCGCTTTGCTGTGCGGAAGATAGAGGCTTATAGCCGCGCTGACTATCAGAAGGTGGTTAGAGGAGTTTTAGTTCACCGTGAGAATGTAGAGCCCGAGCTGGCTACTGAGATAGCACAGAGGCTTGATGGCCGGAGCCAAGATGTAAGAGACTCGGTCAGGGTAGCTCGATTAGCACCCCAGCTCGGAGTAGAAAAGGCGATTAAATTGCTTCTATAGGGTGAGCCTCTAAAGTCCCCCATTCTAAGGGATTTTAAGCTTAGTCCCTGAGTATAGTTCAATAAAAAGTTCATACAGTCGCTATTGAACCATTACTTGACGCCTTTGAACTTTGGTGGTAGCCTTAATTAGGAGGTGGTTACCATGAGAGAAGAGGGTAATAACCAAGACGAATTGGATGCAAAGGTGAAAGCTATCCTGTCGAGTGATATTGATGAGGCGGAGAAAATTCGGCAGCTCTTCGCACTTGGCTTTAGCCGTAGGCAACTTGAGAAGGAGCTGGGCTTCCCTAAGGCTACCGTATACACTACCTTACCAGTAAAACCCGAGGCTGAGCCTCCCGGTGGTAAAGCCGTCCAGCAGCCAAAGGGGTACGAGCTGATGAAGATAGGTGCCAAGGACATGATCCCCCCGGAGCAGGCATTGCGGGATATTCGGCTTCAGGATGGCGACTATAAGCTTGGCTTTGTTGATGGAATGGGCGTCCTGATTATGGCTGCCAGGTATAACCAGATTCTGGCTGCCAGCCAAGCTGAGACCCTTTCCAATCAGCTCAAGATTATGGAAGAGTCGAGGAAGGGAAGCGCTGAGGTGGCCCAGGAGGCAGCTATGAGGGCGGCCGCTGGAGTAGGCGCCCAGATAATGCCCGCGGTAGAGGCACTAAAGAACCAGATGATAGCCAGTAGCCCGAACCCCATGATGAGCATGTTTGCTCAAACTATGCAACCCTTACTCAGGCAAGTAATGGGTAATATGATGACAATGTTCCAGCCAAAAACTGGGCAGCCACCGCCAGGCACTCCGGCGGGGCAACCTGGAGCTCAGCAACCAGTAGGGCAGCAAGCAAGTGAGGAAGAAGTTGAGGAGGCGTTTGAATGACAAATAACATAGAGCAGCAAGTAGAACAGAAGAAACAACAGGCGGCACAGACAGGGTTGTCAGGCACTGCTATTCTGGATATCCACCCCACTACCGGGATTATGAGGCTAAAAATTAACCTGACGCCTCCTGAGAAGATAGGGGAGTTTATTGTAAATTACGCTAAGGTAATCACCATGTCTCTCAACAGTGTGAATATTAGTGTCAAGACGCATGTAGCCGAGAAGGAGTAATAGAGTGATAGAATCGGGAGCAGGTTCCCCAGACTCAAATCAGATAGTGAGTTTGGCTGTTTTGGCACTGATGACAAAGGCTGCTTATTCCTTGGACAAAATTTCCTCCCCCAAGGTTAACATTAGCCCCTGGGTGACGCCGAAGGAACAGGTTGACCTCTTAGGGAGATTTATGGAATTTAACCCCGAGCTCCAGCGCGGTATGCTTTCCTACGCTGAAAGGATGCGGAGGGGGTACAAAAAGACTTGACAAATTAAATAATAAGTGGTATAGATTTAATTAAGGGCGTGGACTAAACCCAGAAATGGGTCCACGCCCTTTTATTTTGGGTTTTTAGTCCACGCACAAGCGGCGATGCAACCTTTGACTGAGAAGGTTGAAGGCATCGCCGCTTTTCCTTTTTGGTCGGGGGTTGCAATCGCCCACCCAGGGGCTACCTACCCTGGGAAAAATAAATAAACGGGAGGTGGCAAATGGCCACAAAAGCAAGTGCAAAGACAAAGTATGTCGCGAGTGTAACCAGTCCCCTGGCCGTATCCAAGATGACCGACAAGCTCGGCACCTACCTGGGGATATCGGTTAGTGAGGCATCCGGCCCGATAGCGAACTTTAAGAAGTTTACTGGGAAGGCTGGCGACTACTTCGAGAAGCTCTACACTAACATGCAGGCTGCCTATAAATAGGCAGCCTCTGTTATGCCTATCTCCCAGCAGTATGACTCCATATTAGGCTTTGCCACCACACTTATCGCCTTAGCTGGGGTAGCAGTTATAGGTAGAACGGTAGCTGGGGCAATGTTCCACCACTCCATACCGCCAGAGGAGCTAGACCGGATAGCCAAGAAATATGGGTATTGGGCGGCGAAGCGAGCCGAGGCATTTGTGCCTCATATGGATGTTGAAGCCTGCGAGAGGGAGGCAAAGAGACTCTACGAAGTAACTAAATACAGGAGGTAGAAAATGATTCAGGCACAACAGGTATCAGTAGGGCAGACTGTAGTCCGACCCGGCCAGACAGCAGTCCAGCCGGGACAAGTAGCGGTATCACCCTATGCAACAGCCGCCCAGTTTGACATCGGCGAACTTTTATCCAGCATTATGCCACTAATAATGATGATGATGGTGTTCATGATGATTATGCCGATGATGAAGGGGATGACTGCTGGTTTTGCTGCTGAGAAGTAGTGGTACCGGTATTTGTGGAACTATTAAAGTAAAGGAGGCAGGTTATGTTAGGACCATTGCAGGTTAGACCGGGACAACTGACTGCTGTCCCGGCTGCGGTAGCCCCAGCCAACGACATCGGCACATTATTGGCCAGCATTATGCCACTAATCATGATGATGATGGTGTTCATGATGATTACTCCTATGATGAAGGGAATGTCTGCTGGGTTTGTTGCTGAGAAGTAGCAGTCTTAAAAATAATTAATAAAGGAAGGTATTCCATGGGAAAACAAACTCCTGTAAATAAGACCATTAGCCCCCTGCAGGTACTCCAGGCATTGCAGGCTGGCAGTATTACCATCGCTCAGGCCCAACAGATGTTCAATGGTGTTATGCCCATTGGCGACTACAAGGGAGTAGCGGCAATACTGGACCTTGATGCATTAGTGAAACAGCCATTAGTTGACCCAGAGGCGAGGCATATCTTAGGGTTACTGGATGGCCGTGAAGAGGACTACGACCTACAGACCTTGGTTATTGCGGCACTTGAAGCCGCTGCCATTTCACACATGGCCCAGTTGACAGTACCAGCCGGGGAAGTGTGGTTCCTCAATAATGTTCTGACCACTACTCCTGCGGGTGTTAGTGCTAACTGGTATTGCTCACTGTGGACTGATAGGGTTGGTGCTCTTGGCTATGGTCAAGCGTTCCATGCTGCTGCAATTGCTCCCGGTGTTGCTCAACTGGATGAGTTCTCACCACCCGGACCACTATGGCTGATGACCAATAAGCAGTATCCGTTAAGGGCGCCTGCTGGAACAGTATTTACTGTTGTTTCAACCAATACCCTTGCCGCAGTAGGTGCTGTGAACGTAACATTCCAGTTATATGGCTGGATTGGTAAGAGCTTAGTGGACTAATAATCGTAATCTCCTAGTTACGATGGATTCCCGGAGAGGGCTAATTAATTAGTCCTCGAAGGATGTTAGAGGATACGTCCTCTAAGTGGAAATAAGAACAAGGAGGAAAGGAAATGCACCCAACACATGTAGAGTTTGACGCAATACTAGAGGAGATACTTGGCCAGCGTCTGCCTGGTAGACCAAAGCAGGAACCCTTTGTTCAGAGTGCTGTTCAGAACTATCAGTTAGGTTCCCGGTTGCGCTATGGCAAAGCAACATGGCATTATTGCCAAGCCGGGCCTGTTGGGCAGGACGTTCTTGGTAGAGGTATGGGTAGCCTGGTTGTACCTACAACCATCACGGCTGGTGTTGCTACTGGGATATATAGTGCGGCAGCGGTAGGCTCCTATGAAGTGGTTATACGTGACGCAATCCATGGTGCAAATTACTGGGCTAATGGTAAAATAGAAATCTGGACAAGCTTGGGGTCGGACCCTGCAACCCCTGTTCAGCACCGTGTCATTAAGAGTAGCACTGCCAGCAATGGTACTACTGTAACCCTTACCCTCTACTACCCATTAACCAGTGTCGTTGCCGTTGGTACTGGGGGTGAAATCTGCCGGAGCGTGTATGCTCAGGTAGACTCAATGACTGCACACGCCCATCAGGGGTTCTTGACTGTTGCCGGTATACCATTAATGGTTGTTACTCTTGAGTATTTCTTCTGGGCACAGACATGGGGGATTTGTACCGTAAATGCTGGCTCCGAGGCAAACATGGGTGAAACGGACAGAGTCCGAGAAGTCTACTGGCACAGAGATGGGACAATGATTGCCGCAAATGATGCTCAGTATGCTGAAGGGTGTCAAAGAGCAGGGTATCTAATCCCCAATACTCATCCTGGAGGGGTTGGAGAGTCGCAAACCGTAGTAATGCTCCAGATGGATCCATAAACCTTGCATGGCAGCCCGAACTAAGAGGTAATACGCCTATGCGAGGTGTTGGAATAGAGCTTGGTTATGTGATAAACCGAGAAACGGGATAATATCTCGTATAGGTGGAGGTTTGCCTTAAAACTACTAGGAATGGTAGTTCGGAGTAAGGGCTTGTCATGCAGGGTAAGTATGGCAAGCCCTTCTTGGTATAGGGAGTTTAATATGGCTTTTAGATTGCCAGGGAATCTACAGGTAGGGCAGGAATACACAGCTGTCAGCCCCGGTGATGTAACTGCTCTTGAGGAGGCATTACCGGCTAATAGTCGTATGCTGGTTGGATTAGTATTTGCCGAGAGGTATGACGGCTTTGAGGCTGACTGCGTGCGGGCTAACGAGAGGTTATTGGAGGAGCCAGGCCTCTTAACCTGGCTGGAATATCCTGGGCAATTCGTTACTCCTGATGCTGATGGGAACCCTATCGCTTGGATTCACTATCAGTCTAGTCCCGCCTGGTGGACACTTTTGCTAATAACGTTAGGGAGCACTTTTCTTTTACCGATTATCGCTGTATTACCAGCCTGGATTATCGACCTGATGTTCCCTGGCTTTACTGAAATGATAGGGATGGTGGTGATGATAATGATAATGGGGGGAATCATGTTATTTATGCCCAAGATGTTAGCGCCGGCGAAGGAGGAGAAGTGAATCAGCAAATTCAACCTCTACAGCTTGCTGTATCACTTATAAGGGGTAGTATTTCCTGGAACTTACCAGAGAGCCTTCAGTTTACTCCTGGTGATACCATAACGATTACTCTTACTATTACCAACCCAACCGAGGAGAGGCGAATATATGCCTTACCTTGGGCGTTGATACGAAGTGGAGTAATAGTCAGCGTCGGGTTGGTTAGCGTTGATGATACTGATAGTTGGTGGATTGATGGTGGGGAGTCGGAGGAAATCTCCTTTGAATTGTCTCCTGAGATTACTGATGCCTACCTCAATATATCCTTGCTCGGTGGAATTACTCTTGAAGAAGAGGAAGAGGAAGTAGTAGAGGAGATTATTGATAGCCTTACTACTTACCTCTATTCAACTGCCGAGCCAACAGTTCAACCATTAGAGGTTCAAGTGATGTCGGTTCAGACAGCCATTACTGTTTTGATGGTAATAGGTTTTGTCTGCTATGGGGTAGCCGGATTATTGAAGGGAGTAACTGGAGAGGGGATTAAGAAATGACAGGGGCTTATACAGAAATATTGGGAATAGTGGCTCCTAGCGAGGCTGTGGCTGGTAGTACCGTAAATTTAGTAGTAACAGTTAAGAGCCTCTATACAGCCACTATGTCAGTAAAGGTTGGTGGGACATTTGATAGTAGTGTGCTGGGTTTTAGTAGTATTCAGGCACTTAGCCCAGGTATGTCTAAGGCTTTTAATATCTCTTTCATCATGCCCAATTCTGATGTAACGGTTGTCGCGGTAAGCTATTACAAAGGGCAATATGTATGGATTGCCGATGATGAAATATCAAAGAATATTAGTCTCACTGCATTAGCACCACAGTTTAGTGGGTTTGCTATTAAGAGTTTCAGTAAGGTTTAGGAGGGGAAAATGATTAAAACACTTAATGTTTCATTAGGAGAGGTTGGAGCACTAAGCCAATCAAACCCAGTAGGAGTGCCTGTAGTTGAAGCGGGACAGGTCTTTGCATCTGGTTATTATACCGATGAGGCAACTGGTCAAGTATATTACTATTACGCTCCCGATGACCAATGGTACTACGTTTCTGCTGGCCTCCTCTATCCATTAGCAATTTCTTGGAAGCCCTCGCCATCACCAAAGATAGACCTTACTGTTGGAGATACCCTCAGGTTTGTAATGAGTTTTTATTATGTTGGGCCACTACCAGTAACTCAGACCTTTCGTGCTACCGTTGGGGATAATGATAAGATGGGTGGTTTTGCTGAATGGTCTGGTTTCAACGCTAAGCAAAGCTGGGTAGTACCCGCAAGTGATGTTCCTGTGCTTCATAGTAATTATTATGTTGATTTGGTTATTCCTAGTGGCCATGAGGGAGAAGATGGTGCCGCTTACTGTAAGAAAGACCAATTAATTGTAGTAGAGGGAGAGGACACAACTCCGTATTACTATGACGTGTGTCATATCATTCCGGCGGAGGGGGAGTTTACTAATATGAAGATTATTGGGTTTGAGGAAGTGGAGTAGCATGCTTATTCCACAGGTGCAAGTAGGAAATGTTCTTTATCCATTAGTTGAAGGGCAACCCCTTCCAATTAGTGTTGGGAAGGTTCTAAAACTGTTTTACTCTTTTGATTATAAGATGCCTGAGGAAGGCAGTGTCCGAATTTGGGCATCACTTTATAAATATTCTCTTGGTATACTAAACCGAGAGGAGAAAGCCCAGACCAAGGAGACTCCAACACTGACCCAAGCCCTGGACTGGAAGGACTACCCAGGCGAAATAGATATTCTTGTTGGTGATATTGACCCGGGCACGTATGGCTTAATCTGTGAATTACCGGATTATAATGTCGATGATCGAATTGATAACTGTTTAGAGGTAGCTGCTGCACCAGGCATAATGGATATGATGGGACCATTATTAGTAATGGGGCTTATGATGGGAATGGTCTCTATGATGATGCCAAAGATGGAGGAAGGTTCTAGTTAAAGGAGGTATTAAAATGGCACTTTTAAGTTCGGACTTGGTCTCACCAGTAGAATATACTGCTGGAGAGGAGCTTAGCCTCAATCTTCACTTTGAGGCTCCGGCTAATACTGAAGCGAAGAAGTTTTACATCATGGGAGGGCTTTATACCTTAGAGGGAACCTATATTGCTGATACAGTCTTTGGTATCCTTAAAGTGGCTGAGGTTGACTATGGAGTAAATGATGTCACCTATACATCAGTCTGGGAGCTTGAGCCGGAAGAGTCTGTTGAACTACCCTGTAAATTTATCCTTGGTCAAAGTGACTGTTTATTAGTATTATTCTTAATGAGGATGGTAGGCGCTGAGGCTAGTATTATTGACGATGAAGAGGTAGCTCAAATACAGGTTCAATTAGTACCTGTTCCTACTGAAGAGGGTATTACTGACATAATTACATCAATGATGCCACTCATTGCTATGGGATTGATGTTCGGAGTGGTAGCTATGATGATGCCGGCAATGAAAAAGGGACTTAGTTAAAGTGGCTGAAAAAGCGCTAACTACATACGATGACAGCTTTATGGACTTCATGCCAATGGTGGTTATGGGAATACTCATGCTGGCTGTGATGATTTCAACCGTTGTCTCGCCTATTACTCAACATGCCCAAGCCCAGGCCTACCACGGCAGAAGTGTCACCAAGAAAGTTAAAGCTAACAGTACTCTGAAATACCTGGATGTGAGGTATGATTATCCATATACTCTATGGATAAGCGCCTACTTTATTAACGATGGACCAGACCCGGTTGAGATAGCAATAAACTACCCTGATGATAAATTTACGATAAAACCGAACGAAACTGTAACAGTTAGCCGTTCTGGAGCACAAGAAAGAATAGCCACTATCTTCTACGCTTGCGAGAGAGGCAAAACGGCAACAGTAAGAATAACAGGAGTGTATTAGCATGGGTGGTTTTACAGGTACCGTTCCGCCAGATGTCTCTGCTTTGGCATTGGAAGCCACCCTTACCGCCATTAAGGGTGCGGGTTGGTCAACAGAGACGCTAAAAGCGATTAAGGATGCCATTGACGCCGTAATTCCCGGTGTCGGTGATGCTACTCAAGTCAAGCAGGATGCCATTAAAGCGGTGGTTGATGCAATCCTCGTAGATACGAATACCACCTTAGAGGCTAAACTTGATGCCATTAAGGCGGTTACTGACGTCCTGCCCGATGCTGGAGCTCTTACCACCCTTCAGAATACCGTAACTGGAATCCAGAATGACCTTGATAACGCTGTTGATGGTCTTGGAGCACTCAAGCTACTGATAGACGCTGTGCAGGCTACATCCAACATTATTGAAGGTTATACTGACATCCTGGATGATGCCACCAACGGTCTGGCAAATATAAAGTCCTTAATAGATACACTGCAAGGCACTGCTAATACCATTGAAGGCTATACCGATATTCTTGACGATGCTATTAATGGTCTAGCGAATATCAAGAGTTTAATAGATACTCTTCAAGGTAATGTAACCGATATTTTGTTGGATACAGGAACAACAATTCCAGGAACTATCGCAACACTCCAAACAACTGCAACTGGTATCCAGAATGACCTTAGTAATGCTACCGACGGTTTGGGTGCTCTCAAAGGTTTAATAGACGCTGCCCAGGCCGATGTTACCTCTATTAAGGCGGTGACTGACCTCCTACCTGATGGTGGTGCCTTGACCACTCTTATCACTCACCTTACTGATATTAAGGGAGTAGGCTGGACAACTCAAACATTGGTAGCAATAAAGGCTGCCGTTGATGCAATAATCCCCGGCGTTGGTGACGCTACGCAGGCAAAGCAGGATGCTATCGAGGCAAAGCTGGATTTGCCTGCTGCTAATGAGACTGCTAATACCAAGATTGGTGAAGTAATTGGACAGAAGGGTGATGCCGCCAATGTAACAGCCTCCCAAGCGTCAATTATAGGCTTACTCAGGGCTGTTATCACTACCTATTTGGCAGACGGGACCATTGGGTTAGCCAACCTTCAAGCCTTGTTGGCCGCTATCACAGCAGCAGGACCGACAAATGCTCAGATGGAAACAGCCAGGGATGCCATTATTACAGAAGTTGATGCTAACGA
>Ga0265594_1001099_pt1 | contig 21469 bp, 25 predicted proteins | sample saktaG_11_FD_190147 | JGI IMG/M metagenome (GOLD analysis project Ga0265594, IMG submission 190147) | Saline water microbial communities from Sakinaw Lake, British Columbia, Canada - sak_2011_5_24_80m | ecosystem: Environmental > Aquatic > Non-marine Saline and Alkaline > Saline ... | reverse complement strand
GTGGTGGAGGTAGTGGAGGTAGTGGATGTGGTGATAGAGGAGGAGATGGTGGTGGTGGCGGCGGCGAGGCTTGTCTTTTTGCCCCAGAACCACAAGAAGTACAGAATTTACCTCCAGCTCTTATTGATTTACCACATTTAGTGCAAAAATTAGGCATAATTATTTAATAATAAATGAATCTATCATTTTTTGGGCTTCATCTACAAAAATTGAATAGCCCTCTTTGTCAGCAGTATATAATACTTGATACCAAAATTCTCCTCCGTCTATAAAATAATGAAGATACTTAAATGTAACAGTAACATCGGTAACTGAATATTCTACCACATAAGCTGGATGCCCTGATATCATCACTTTTTTAGAGCCATCCATATCAATAGACGGATTCTTAGACATTTCATCTATTCCAATCTGCATTAATTCATCAAAATCTTGAGGTTGAGCAAGAGAAGCATAAACAATAAGGTTCTGGGTAAACATATCATCTTCACCTTCTTTTGGACTAAGGAAACCAACAACAAATTCCTCTGCTGTATTAGTCAATATCTCTCTCTCCCAATCATCTGGATACTTAATATCAAAACCCCAACTTTCTTTCTCATAAGTATCGTAACTAGCATAAACATCCGGTTTCTCCTTTTTCTTATCTGATTTTTTATCATCATCTTCCCCACAAGACGCTCCAGTTAAAATCAAAGCAATCAACATAACTGGAATAAAATATTTCAATTTTTTTGTCATATTATTTATATATTAAATTTGGTTAACCTTAATATATTATACCACCTCTTTTTTTCTTCCAACAGGGGAAAACTAAAAATGAGCAAAGCTTAGCCTTGCTCACTTTGATCTTTTTTAATTTAGGTACCAAATAGAATAATTAAGAATGCTGGCAAAACTTACCCAAAGTAGATAAGGAATTAGGAGATAAGTTGACCATTTGTTTATTTTCCAAAATTTTAAGATCAAGATGACAATAAAAATCCAGATGATTATGATGTTCGTAAAAGCTAATTCAGGGTTTTGCAAGCCAAAAAATATAATTGACCAAGCAGCATTGAAAAACAAGTGAATCCAAAACAGCCAAAGTGATTCTTTAGCTTTTTTGTTTTGTTCAATTTTCTGCCAAATTAAATAAGAACTAATACCCATCAGCAGATAAAGCAAAATCCAAACTGGACCAAATATCCAATTAGGCGGACTAAAACTGGGTCTTTGTAAACTGACATACCAAACAGGTATTGCTGAAACGGTAAAAATAGAACCAATCAATCCTGCCAACTGCGGTAAAGCAAGAGAGATCAAAAGACGTTTATAATTCATAAATTTTAAGTTTTTGCTTTTATGTTTGGATTTAGTTCTTGAACAGCCTGAACAAACGATTCCCAATCGCTAATTTTATAAGAGGTGCTTGTTGAATTAAAAATTCTAGAGAAGAATCCTGTTTTTTCTGGTTTTCTATTATACTTAATGGTAACTATATTAAAAATACGAGTCCTATAAATTGATTTTATTCCTCTAATTGGAATCGTTCTCCATGCCTTTGCTTTACTAGAAAAAAACTTGTTTCTATAAAAAACTATTTCGTTCTCGCCAACAGCCAAACTCCCTTTTATATTTGAGCTATAATCATCCCCACCGTTATTTACTTCTCTCGCTTCCCAATATCTAGCCATATTATTTTTTCCAAGTAACAATAACTATATCACTGTCGCGACCTTCTCTATCGTAAACCTCGGTAACAATTACTCCTCCAGAATAACTTGCGTCTATATTTGGAGAGGTCATATTATAAGTCATATCTAGAATCTGACCTTCTTGTTCTAAATTATTATCAATATCATAATAGATAAGACCTTTTTCTTCTGGCTTTAACTTGCTTGTTGTTTCAAAACCTAATAACCTTGATCCGTCTCCTGTAATCATTGAAAAGGGGAAGCTTGATCTTTTGGCTATAATCTTTCCCGAATCATCGGCAACAAAAACTTCTCCTGAAACCAATGTTCCTGAAACTCTTTTACCATTTTTGCTTGCCGAGAAATTATAGCACATTATTCCTAACCCAAGATCTTGGCCACTTTCTAACCCTCCCCCCGTGTTAACAACCGCTAGGTTCCATTTACCTCCATACTCACCCACCGTTCTGGCAAAAAAGATTCTTCCAGAATCATCAATAGCTAAACAACGCCCATTAATCCCTTTTTCTAAAGCTTTTAGTCCGGTGCCATCTGAATTGGCTGTTCCCACGATATCATCTTCAGGAACATCATGTCTGTCTCCAAAATCAACCCCAGAAACATCTGCCGTAAAAGCGATCTTAGAACCATCGGGACTTATTCTTACCATTGTTGGCCAGGCCATTTCGGCATCAACCTCCGGAGGATATATTTCTTCTGGAATATCATGAGGATTTATTTTTATTGTTTTTTTACTACCCAAATCCATAACAAAGATATATGACGGCATAGCACTTATTATGTGCCAATTCTCAACAAAAGGAGTACCGATAAAGACAACCTTGTTGCCTTTATAATCAATATCTAAAGATTCAGCTATTATTCCAAATTTATCAGTAAAAACATCTCCTTTAACTTTGATTGTTCCTTTTTCTCTTCCACTAGGATCTGCCAAAACTAAAGTGTCCCAATAATTATCTTTGTCTGTATCTCTCCAAAAAACAATTGTCTGACCATCTCCAGAAACCTTAGGAGCTAAATCCCTAATTTTATTATCGGTTTGGACTATTTTTTGTTTTCCCTGAAAGGGCGTACTTTCAGAGGTCTCTTCTTTAGTATCCTTTCCACAAAAAGCTCCAACTAAAACAAAACTAATTAAAAGTAAGGATATAAGTATATATTTTTTCATATTATATTATTTTAAATTAAAAATTCTTTGGTAAATCCTCGCAAAGCCCTTCTACTTCTTCTTCGCACTCATCTTTATTAGAAGCATAACCACATTGTAATCCTTTATAGAAGTCCTCACAGCCGTCTTTGGTTAACATTTCGGAAACAGTATCTCTGTATTCTTCTATTATTTCATCGCATTCTTCTCTGTCTTCATCATTTTCTTTCATACATGAAGTGTACATATCTTCCTCCATTTCCATTGATTTCTCAAGACATTCATCTACATCATCATAATATCCAAGACCTGAATCCCCCTCAATATCATAAAAATCTTGAAGTTTTTCTTGAAAAGGAACTGCTCTCTTGCAAAGCTTCTTGTAAAAAGATTTCGTGTTATTACAAAACGCTCCGACTAATACCAAAGATACCAAAAGCACCAATGGCATAATAAATTTAGCTTTTTTCATGATTAAGTATATTTAACTTATTATATAATTTACGCCTTATAATAATTATACCTAAAATAGTAATAATTGATAACCACCAACCTGTGGATAAAAAATACGAAGGTCCAACCTTCGTATTTTAATTGTTAGAGGATTGTTAGAGCTCGGCCTCTAACATGTCTTCTTATAGATATAATTGAGATAACAATTATGATAATTATTGATAACCATTGGGCTAAAGTTAAATGCCAATATCTTGGATCTGATAAAATGGTTCCTGTTGAACGAGTAAAGTCCAACAAAAATCTAAAAACAGAATACAAAACCAACCAGCTAAAGAATAAAGAACAGGGAGTTTTGAATTTTAATTTTAAAAATAATAAAATAAAGAATATTAATAAGTTAGCTATTATTAAGTATGGGGCAACTGGGTGCCTAATTATTCCATTGGGCCAAGTTATGCCCCAAGGAAGCATTGTTTCTGATCCTTGGTGGTCATTTATCAAAGAACAACCTATTCGTCCTATGGCCATACCCAAAGGAACCGATAAAACGAACAGGTCAGCCGTTTTGTAGAACATTGAAGAGCCGAGCTTCTTAATCCTAAAGAAAAGAATTCCGGCTAATAATAGACCTATTAATCCTCCATGTAAAGTCATTCCTCCTTCCCATATTTTAAAAACCTCAACAAAATTGGAAGAATAATAATCCCAGCTTTGAAAAACATATCCCAGCCGAGAACCAATTATGGCTCCAAATAAAAGCCATGTGAAAGAATCTGTTATTATATTTTTATCAATTCCCCTCTTTTCGGACTCTCTTAAACTTAAAATAAAAGCCACCAAAAAACCCAAAGCCATAAATAACCCCAAGGTGTAAATGCTAACCGGTCCTATTTGGATTTTTTGAAACGAAAAATAAGGCATATTATTCCTAAGATTATCATAATATCAGCTATATTAAAAGTTGAAATGGAGATATTTATCCAATCAATGACATAGCCGAAATATATTCTATCAAATAGATTACTGATTCCTCCAAAGATTATTAACAATAAGGCAGTATTTTTAGTTTTAAGAAACAGCAATAAGAGCAGTATAATCACTGCTCCCATTATTGTTGTTAGCAAACATTGATTTACTGAAAAGAAATAAAAATTAAAGTTCTTAACGGGCTCAACAAGCCATTTTGTTAGACGGTCTAAAAACAAAAGCCCCACCGATAAAAGTGTTAGAGTTTTAACTTTATTCATTTTTTAATAATTATAACGACAGCCACTACGATTGATACGATAATTCCAATTTATATATTTAATTGGTTTACGACCTTTATTTTATTCAATAATTAAATTATAAATTATCTTTTTAATAGGAGCTTTTTCCTCCCATGGTCTTAAATATGAGAATATTATATTTATCATCCCTTTACTCACAGCTTTAAAATCAAACTTTTCCACACCACTAGCACCAACTAATTCTGTAGATGGGGGAGTATAACTTACATCTAAAAACTGGATAAAAACGCGATCTAAATCCATCTGCCATTGATAACCAGTGGTTAAATTAGCATCTAAAAATATTGAAAAGTTCTCGCCTTCTTTGACAGTTAACTCTTGTTCTGAAATATCTCCAAAAGATATTGGCTCAGATGATTCATCAAGATATCCACATTTTATAGTAATATCACTTTTATCAAAGCAACTGGTCTCTTCGGTACACACTTCTGCAACAACGATACAGACATTATTACCCTTTTTGTATCCAGACAACCCAATAACAGTTCCGGTGGCATCATTATATACATCAAGTTCAAATTCATTATTTTTAAAATAATCCTCTATTTTTATAGAATCTACATCAAGAACCCTCTTAGCTTCTACTTGTCTACCGTTAACAGAAAATTCTTTTATTTCTCCGTCTTGTTCAACCATCCAACTAAACTCCATTTCTTGCTCATTTGAAAAACCCAACCCCGTAATATTTTCTATATCTTCTAGGAGCAAAGATGTTTCGCCTTTTAATTCTTCTTCCACTGACTCCCCCGTTATATTTTGATAAATTATATAGCCTGATATTAAGGCAACAAAAAGAACCACAACAACAGCCATAATAATACTTTGTTTTGACATAAATATATTATTTATTTTATATTAATTTATTATATCATAAAAAGAAAAACAAAAAAATAATACTTATTTAAATCATCTGAAATCTGATTAAAATTACAGTGAAATATTATAAAAAACGACCTTGCTGACACAAGATCGTTTTAAATACATTGTATGACTTATCTTATTCAGTCTCTTGACAAGGATATCTTCTTCCTCCATGCATATCTTTTCTTGGACCACCCATTGGCCCCATAAAGGAGATATCTATTCCATTCTCTTCTGCCCATTGATTCATCTCTTCTCCTAACCCTCGCATCTTCTCCTGCCTTTCTTCCAATGAAAGATCTTTTAATCCATTCATTGTCTCTTTTATTGTCTCACGTTTTTCTATAATAAGTTCCTTTTGATCTTCGGTTATCTTTCCTTGCTCCACTAAATTATCTAGCCCCTTCTCTGATCCAGCAAATTCAGATCTTTTTCCATTAAACTGAGGTTTATTCTCATTAAAGAATTCTTGGACTTCATCAACATTAAGATTAAATCTTTCAGCTAATTTTTCGATAAAAGGGTTATTACTATTATTAACTTGAGCATAAACAACCCCTGTTATTAATAGAGCACAAATAGCTAAACCAGATAATAATAAATATTTTTTCATAATATTACATTGCTTCTTATGTTTTTTATATGCCGACCTCACCTATTACTACAAAAGATAATATATAATTATTTCATTTCTTTATTATTTTATAATTTACTCGTATCTTAAAGCTTCTATTGGATCAAGCCTAGATGCTCTTTTAGCCGGATAATAGCCAAAAACTATACCTATTAGTACCGAGACCCCAAAAGAAAGAAAAATTGACCAAGAAGTTATTGAGGTTGTTATGCTACCAAACTTTCCAATTAAAGTTGAAACTAAAATTCCTAATAAAATTCCGGTAACTCCTCCCAGAAAAGTCAAAATTATCGCTTCCACTAAAAACTGCCCACTAATATCTTTATTTTTAGCACCTAATGATTTTCTTAAACCTATTTCTCTTGTTCTTTCGGTTACAACTGTAAGCATCATATTCATAATCCCTATACCACCTACCACTAATGAAATACCGGCGATTGATGCCAAAAGCAAGGTTAAAGTACTAGAAACTGAAGACATAGTATCTAGAATGTCTCCTTGGTTCATAATGCTAAAATCAGCTTCTTCTGAATTTACAATATTGTGTCTAGAAAGTAATAGGGTTTCAATTTCGGTCTCAACTTTATCCATTAATTCTTCTTCTGTTACTTCAACATTAATACTACTAACTGAATTATTTCCTGTTAAATATTGTTGAGCCGTACTAATAGGAATGTAGACGAGATCATCTAGACTACTCATTTCTGACCCTCCTTGTTCCTTAGCAACGCCAATTATTGTAAATTGTTGATCGCTTAATCTAATCTTTTTCCCCAAGATATCAGTATCATCACCAAACAATGACTCTTTTACACCTGAACCTAAAATAGCAACCTTTGACGCTAATTTTACATTAGCTTCACCAATAATTTGGCCTGTTTCAATTTCTATATTTTTAATAATTAAATAATTTCCATCTATTCCATAGATACTAGCGTTAGTATTTTCTTTTTTATAAACTAATTGTTGTTTTGAGGTTACTAAGGGTGCAACGATGGCAATATTGGAGATATTGTCTGCAATAGCTTCAGCGTCATCAATGGTTAATGTTTCTGCCGAACCCATACCACCCCTAACCGTTCCTTGAGTAGAGCCAGGAGAAATCACTAGAAGATTAGTCCCTAGAGACTGGATATTATCTTTGATATTCTTGGTAGCTCCCTGGCCAACTGAAATCATAGCAATAACCGAACCAATTCCAATAACAATACCTAAAATAGTTAAAAAAGATCTTGATTTATTAGATCTCAGAGAGAAGCTAGTTTCTTTTAATAAATCAAGTAAAATCATTTATTTTTTAAAATAGATTTATCTACATCTTTATCCGAATAAATAACACCGTCTTTTATTTGAACTATTCTATCAGCATGCTCAGCTACATATTTTTCATGAGTAATCAAAATAATCGTGTGCCCTTCTTCACGATTTAATTTCTTAAAAGTATTTAAAACTATCTCTCCTGTCTTAGAATCTAAATTACCAGTAGGCTCATCAGCTAATATTAGCGATGGATTATTAACTAAGGCCCTAGCGATAGCAACCCTTTGCTTCTGTCCACCAGATAATTGATTTGATAAATGGTGCCATCTGTTTTTATCTAGCCCTGAACGAATTAAAGCTTTTTCGGCTTTTTTTTCTCTTTCTTGGACAGGTGTATTGCTGTCGTATATTAACGGCATCATTACATTCCTTAAAACAGTTGAACGAGGTAAAAGATTAAATGATTGAAAAACAAAACCTATTTTTTGAGATCGTATTTCGGCAAGCTTGTCATCAGAGAGCTCGAGCATGTTCTTACCGCTTAAATAATATTCTCCGCTTGTCGGTCTATCTAGGGCTCCTAAGATATGCATTAAAGTTGATTTCCCAGAACCAGAAGGACCCATGATTGCTAAAAACTCTCCCTTTTTTATGTTAAGAGAAACTTCTTTTAAAACTTTTGATTCTATTTCTCCTGTTTTATATATTTTAGTAATATCCTTACAATTAATCATAAGCTACCTCATTATATTCATTCTCATCATTCCATTATCAGGTCTTTGCTGAAAAGATTTTTCAGTATTAGAAGAATTTGATGAATCACTAGAAGAAACACTTTGAGTAATAACTTCTTCGCCTTTTTCAAGACCACTAAGAACCTCTATAAATATATCGTTAGCCAAGCCTACTTCTACTTCTTTTTGAACCGATAAATTATTCTCTAATGTTTGAACATAGCTAATTTCATTAATGGTTTTTATTGCACTAACAGGAATCACAAGGACATTTTGTCTTGAGTCAACTATGATATCTGCCGTTACGCTCATTCCACTTTTTACCCTCTCGTCATCTATATCAAAAGCTATCTTAATATTATAGCTAACCACTCCTTGATTTACTGTGCCTAAAGTATCTATCCCAATAACCTCACCTGTTATATTTAAATCATCTATCGCATCAAAAATAATATTAACTTTTTGAGCAATTTTAATTTTACTAATATCAATTTCATTAAGTGAAATTTCGGCTACCTTTTTTTTAGTTATAACCGTTATAATCTCTGAACCGGAAGAGACATCATCCCCTTTTTCATAATTTATAGTTGCCACCACCCCATCAAAAGGAGCATAAATATAGCAACTAGCAAGCTCTTCCTTAGCACTTTTTAATGTTTCTTCTTTTTTCTTAATGTCATTCTCTTTAGTTCTAATTTCTAGCTCATCGGCTCCATCTCTTAAATCAGCTAAAGATAATTCTAATTCTTCTATATTAAGCTTAGCATTTACGACCTCGTCCTCATTATCTTTTATGTTTCTTTGCTCAGATAAAAGGCTGGTAAGATAGCTATTAACAGTAGATGTATATGATCCTAGGTTTGACTTATATTGAGAAACCATATTGTAAATAGATAAATTTTTCTGATATCGGTAATCTATCCAATAACTTATTAGATTTATTTCACTCTTAGCTAAATCTGAAAGATATCTAGTTGTCTTAATAGTCTTTTCTAAAAGCATTTCTATTTCTTCATAGCTTGAATATCTGGTTAAGTTTTTATAATAACCGAAGCTTTCATCATAACTATTTCTAGCTATAGTGTAATCGTTCTCAGCTTTTGTAATATAGGGATTAAGAATAACCATATCTTCATATTTAACCCCATTTTTAAAAATAGATATGTTATCGTAAGTATTATTAATTCCCGATTCGCTTTCAGCTATTTCACGACTATATAATATATTTTCTAAACCAGATACTATATCAGGTAAATTTAAAAACATATTAGTTAATTTATTGAAAGCATCTTCATATCCCTCAATAATGCTATTTTCTGCATTCTCTTTAGACTTATAAGCTTCTAATAAAGTATTCTCTGCTTTAAGTAATTCTAATTCATCGGGAGAATTTAAAAGATCCTCTAGTTCAATTTTAGCTGTTTCTAAACTTATTTCTGCATCGGCAACTAATTGTTTAGCGTCTTTAATATCAATCTGGACTAAGAACTTACCTGTTTTTACCTCTTCTCCATCAACCACCCCAATGCTTACTATTTTCCCAGAAGTTTCCGATTTAATGTCTGCTTGATTATAAGCGGAAACTTGTCCAACACCAGATACTAAGGAAATAATAGATCCTCTTCCCACGACTCCAGTTATATATTGTGTTTCATTTTTATTTTTATCCAAGCCTTTAAAAGTAAAAATTGATCCAACAACAAATAACAAAATAACTACCGAAGTTATTATCTTATGTTTAAAAACTAATCTAATTATTTTTAATGCCATACTATTACTACAACCTTCTAATTCTTTTTATTTCAAAATTAGGCTTTTCAATAATCCTTTTAGGATATCTTTTATAAAATTGACGGGTTCCGGGCAAATTTCTTCTTTCCATTCTTTCATGAAAGTTAACCCTGTTTAAAACAGAGCCAAGCATAAACAACAAAAAAATAATTATTAATAAAGAATATATGATTGGTTTTCTATAAACAATTTTAAGTTCTTTGAGTAGATATTCAAGTGAAATAATAAAGATTAATAGAAAAACAAAAGGTAACCAGGGGAAAGGCCTAAAAGAAAATAATATAAAACTCAAAAGGTATAGAGCAATAATCGAAATAATAATACCTAAAGCAATAATCAAAATACTCCTCAAGATGAAATGCCACCTAGGACGCATCTTAATTTCTTTTTTCTTTATTTCTTCTATGATTTCTTTATTATCCATAAATTTCTCTTAATTTATTGATTCCTCTTTTTAAACGTATGCCTACTGTTGAAATCGGTATTTCCAAGACATCAGAAATCTCCTTATAACTTAATTCTTCGAAATAGCGAAGAATAATGATCTCTTTATATTTATTCGATAATTTATCAAGATTTTTATTAATTATTGAACGATCAGTAGCTTGACCATACTTTTCTTTATAAGCCAGTAGATGAGGAAAAACAACATCAAGATCAAAAAACTTGAACGGTTCTCTTTTTTTCCTTTTTAATTCATTAATAAATTCATTATGAGCAATCCGATAAAGCCAAGGAGAAAACTTTCTCTTAACATCAAAACTTTGAATATTTTTATAAGCATTAATAAATACTTTCTGAGTAATGTCTTCTATGTCTTCTTTGCCCGAAAGAAACTTCCGACCATATCTTTTTATCTTCTCATCATATCTATTAACTAAAACAGCAAAAGGCTCAATCTCCCCAGATTGAACTAGCTTGGCTATATCTTCATCCTTTTTATCAGACAAACCCATCCTCATAGTATTAATACAACCATAGAATTATTTTTGTTTCAACCTTTGTTGAACAGGATCACTTGTCAGTTCGCGAATAGCATCATTAGCTATCCAACAAGCCGATCTAGAATCTATTTTTTGAATTTCTTTAGCCAACTTAATAGCCTTTTTATTCAAAGCAAGATTTCTTTTACCAATTTGTCTTAAAGCCCAATTAATAGCTTTCTTAACAAAGTTTCTTTCATCAGCGGAATACTTCTTTATTAATGGGAAAAATTCTTCAAACTTTTTATTACTAGCTTTCTTATCATGAACCGACAAGGTCGCCATCAAAACAAAACCTGTTCGTCTAACAAATTCTTCTTCTCTTTTAACCCACTGATATGTCTTCTTATAAGCAAAAGGTGTTTTGTCAAAAAGATTTCCACATAATTGATCACAAATATCCCAAGAATCAATATCTTTTACCCATTTCTCCATTTGTCTTTCGGTTACCTTGTCCGGTTCTCCAATAAAAACTGCCAAGAGCTTGGTCTCGTGAATTCCTGAGTCCCAAAGACGCAAAGAAAGTTTTTGATTCTTACCAATGTCTTTAGCCATCTTTCTTAAAATCGGAACGGAAACCCCCAAAGTTCCTTTTGGATTAATTCCAAACCTCGCCATTCCTTTTCTATTCTTCTCACTAGCCTGGCTCTTCAATTTTTTAATAACATTATTATAATTATATTTCATATATATATTCATTCTATCATAAAGATAAAAAAAGAGGAGCTTATTGCTCCTCTGTATCTTTTGCGTTCGGAAAGGGATTTTCTAATATTTTTCGTACTTTGTCACCTTCCGATGAAAGTTTTTCGTTGGTTAAAGAATCGCCTCCTAGTAAATTGCATATGGCAAAATAATTTCTTTCCAGAATGTCTCTGGTCACCAAAGATTCATTCAATCTTTTCAGAGATTCTTTCGCAGAATGTATAGAGCTAAAATCCCATAAATATTTTATTTTCCTCAAAATACCAACTAAAATATATGGACGGGGATCATTCTCAGAGGAATGTCTTATAATTACTTTTATTGTTTTACCTCCTCCAATCCAGTTTCTTCTTACAACTACTTTAAATCTGTTTCCCATTTCAAACTCCTTTTGATACTTAGATTTTTCGTTTATTTTTACAAATCAAAGAACCACCGCCACCATATCATAAAACCACAAAACCGTCAACTATCTTCCAAAAAATTAAGCTATTGCCTAATTAGATTATAAATTATAATATTAAATAAAATATGCAAATTTTTATTGATGAATCTGGTAATTTAGGTAAAAGCGGGAGGTTTTTTGTAATCTCTGCTTTGGCACCAAATAACCCAAAGAGAATTAAAAATATAATAAAAAGATGCTGTGTTAAATTTAGAAAACCAGAGGTTTTAGATGAAATTAAGGGTAAAATTTTAACTTTTTCCCGAAAGCAAGAAATTTTACAAAAACTTAACAAAAAAGACGACTTTCAATGCCATTATGTTGTAGCAGACAAAAAATACCTCTATCCAGAACTATTAGCAGATAACAATATCTGTTTTAATTATTTAGCTTCTCACCTGTTGAAACCTATTTTGAAAGGAGCAAATGAGAACATTCAAATTATTATGGATAATCGTTCAATGAAAGTAGCTTCTAAAAACTTTCTAAAGGACTATATAAAATTAAAATGCTTAACAAGATGGGAAGTTTCAAATAAAATATCGTTTGAATACAGAGATTCCAAAGATGTTAAAAATCTACAAGCTATTCATTTAATAGCGAATGTAGTTTATGGAAAATATACTTATGAAAAAGAGCACCTTTACGGTCTTATAGACAATAAATTCGTCCACCGTATCAAATTTCCAAGAAATAAATTCCATACATAAAGTATTTTATGCACTTGACAAAGGCTCTCGAAAAATAGATAATACGATAAGAGTATAAATCTTGTGCGGAGCTTATTACAAGTAAGTGATATATATTATCACCGAAACACAAGTAGCTTGAAAGCACCCTGTGGGGTGTTTTCGTTTTAATTTGTAATTATTCTTTTAAAGTAAAGTAGTTTTTTAGGAGCCATAAATAGGTTTTTTGTGTGTCGGTCTTGATGTTTTCTGATTTTAAGAGGATGAAGGCAAGATTGCGCTCTGCTCCTTCTTTATCATAAAACTTAAAAAGAAAAACAGCTGTATTTTTGGCTTCTGGAATATAGCCAGTTTTTCCACCAATAAAAGTTGGATCTATAATGAAAACATTTTTATTCCATAATTTCTCTATGTCAAAGCTAATATTCCCGCCAAAACTTAACACCTTTTTCTTTTTTGTAATATCAAAAATAGGTGAGCGGTTATTAAATATATATCTTGATAAATAGAAAAGGTCTTTAGCGGTAGAAACATTTTCCACATCGAAACCAGACGGATCGGTAAATTTTGTTTGTTCCATTAAAATATTAATTGCTTTCTCATTCATTAATCTAATTGTTTTTTCTTTGCCCAGGAAATAACTAAGAGCTTCTGCTGTATCATTAGAGGACTCTATTAAAAGAGGATAAAATAATTCTACTATTCTAAATCTCTTGCCGAGTTCTAGCTCTTCGGTTACTCCATAACCATCATCAAGCATCTTTTGAGTTATTAAAACCGACCTTTCTAGATTAACATTTTCGGCAACAACTAAAGCCGTCATTAATTTCGTTAAAGAGGCAATTGGAAATTGTTGAGAAGAATCTTTTTCAGCCAGAACATAGTTTGAATCAAGGTCAGCTATTAAATAACTTTCGGCTGAAAGCTTGGGAAATTCGGTTAAATCTTCTTTTGAATAATCATAATGATCTTTCTTCTTATCTATAACTAAAACAGGCATACTCAAATCAGCCGTCTTGTAAATAGTTTGAGCATCTTCATCACTTAAACGAAGGCAACCACCCGAAAAAGTAGAGTCCAACTTGCCTCCTCCAGGATAATAGGGAATTCCGTGAATATAGTATTTTCCATAATAATGAAGAGCATAGGGCATATAGACATCTGATGTGTTTGAATAACTCGCTTTATTACCAGATAAAATTCTATAAAGCCCGACAGCTGAACCTCCCCAATTATCAACCTTGCCTTTTGTTACAATTGGAACTTCCTTTATTAACAAACCCATTTTATACAAAGAAACTTTCATTTCAAAAAGATCAACTTCTAAAAAGTCTGTTTTATTAGCAATAAACTTTTTAGCAATATCCTCAAAAGAATTAAGAATAATTGATCTATCCTTTTTCAAAGCTTTTTTCAAAAGCTCTGTATCTGGAAATTCTATTGTGTAATAGATAGAAGCTATTTCTTTTTCAACGCCTTGCCCATAAATAAAAATTCCTGCTCCAGCCCAAAAAACCAAAGCAATAAATATTAAGAACACAAAAACATTTTTAGTTTTTCTAAATAATACAAACAACATATTTCTATCTTATCACACTTTAAGCCATCTTGAACAATAAAAAAGCCGCCCTTATTTTGGGACGGCATTTAAAATTATTTCTTTTTCTTTGTAGCTTTCTTTTTAGCTGCTTTTTTCTTTGCCATTAGTTTTTCTTTTAATTTTATAAAAGATTAGCTAGAGCCGACTAACTCTATAAGATCTCCATTACTTAATTATCTCTCATCTAAAGTCCTTGTCAAGTGCAATAAGGCTCAACTATCTTATTGATTTATATCCTCCTAAAACGCCTTTTTTAGAAAGGACTATTTGCCACAATTGAATCTTTCTTGCCCGAAATGCTCCCGCACATGATAATAAATAGTATCTCCACATTCTATAAAATCTTTCGTCATAATTTGATTCCATCTTGCTGTAATTTTTCTCAAAGTTTTTATGCCATTCTATCAAGGTCTTATCATAATCAGTGCTAAAATTATGCCAGTCCTCCATAACAAACAAATTTTCAATAGAAATTCCTATCTGTCTAATAGAAGGGAGCATACCACCTGGAAAAATATATTTATTCATCCAACGATCTGTAGAAGATCTTGAATCATTTCTACCAATAGTATGCAGTAAGAATAATCCATCATCTTTTAAACAACGATGGGCAACTTCTATGTACGTTTTATAATTTTTACTTCCAACATGTTCAATCATGCCTAAAGAAACTATATGATCAAATTTTTCATTAACGTCTCTATAATCTTGTAACCTTATTTCAACGGGAAACCCCCTACATAACTTCTTTCCTAGATTTACCTGTTCTTTAGACACAGTAATTCCAACAACCTTAACCTTGTACTTCTCCGCAACATATTTCGCAAAGCTTCCCCAGCCACAACCAATATCAAGTATTTTCATTCCCGCTTTTAATCCTATTTTTTGACAAACTAGATCTAATTTGTCTTCTTGAGCCTTATTAAGAGTCCGAGCATTTTTCCAATAGCCACAAGTATAGACCATTCTTTTATCAAGCATATTTTTAAACAACTCATTACCTAAATTGTAATGCTTCTCTCCAATCTGGAAGGCTCTACCCTTTGATTGCATATTAAAAACCTTTGCCATTAAAACCTCAAAAAGAAATGGCAAGTTTTTTTTAACGCTATTCTCTATTTCACAATAAAGAACTCTATAAAAGAATTCATCAAGCTTCTTACAGTCCCACCAACCATCCATATATGACTCTCCTAAACCCAAAGAACCCTGAGTCAAAACTCTTTTATAAAATCTTTCGTCATGAACCTGAATATCATAAGAACTATTTCCGTTTATTTTTACACCCGTCTCTTTTAATAAAGACTCTAATATTTTTTTATATTTCATATATTCTTTTGTTTGATTATTTTATAAGTTGAGTTGTAAGAGCAACCATTTGATCTTTTTCCTTCGGATCGCTTTCGGCAATCAAAAGAGCTAATGCGGCTAGCGCATTATCATTTATTTTTCTTTCTCCACTCTCTTTATAAAGATGATCATTTTTATCTAGAAAATAAACAAACAGAAAAGAGGCGACTCTTTTATTGCCATCGGTAAAGGGATGATCTTTAATTATTAGATACAAAAGACTAGCTGATTTTTCTTCAATACTTTTATATAATTCCCTCCTATCAAAGGTTTGATATAAGTTCTTAACTACACTTTCTAATTTGTTATCATTTTCATTGCCGAATAAATCACCTGCTTCTTTTTTAACAATAAGATTTTTTTTTAACTCAGAAATAATCTTTAAGCATATTTCGTATTTTAAAATAAACTTTGATTTCTTTCCTTTTATTTTTCCTAGCTTATTCTTGTCATATTTCTCTAATAAAGTTAGAGTTTTAGAATAATAGGCCAAAAGATCAAGTAATTCTTTTTCTTGTCCTTTCAATAATTGTGTTTTTGATTTCTTTTGTAAAAAACCAACAGTTTCTTTCAACTGCTTAAATTTCTCTTTCGCTTCTAGTAATTGCTTTTGATTAACCACACATCCTTCTGTTAAATATTTCCTCAATACTTTTGTCGCCCATTTTCGAAACTCTGTCGCCTTTTTAGAATTCACTTTATAGCCGACAGATAGAATAACATCTAAATTATAAAATTCAATTTCGCGTTTAACTTCTCTCTTGCCCTCTTTTTGAACTGTTGCAATTTTTGCAACAGTTGATTTCTGTTCTAATTCTTTGTTCTGAAAAATATTTTTAATATGGCGAGAAATACCTGATTTATCTGTATTAAAAAGATCAGCAATTTGTTGTAAGTTTGCCCATAAAGTTTCTTTCTTAAAGTCGCCTCTGAGCTCTATTTCTCCTGATTTATTTTTATAAATAATTATCTTCTTTTCCATATCTTAATCTTAACAAAAAACCGCCCAAAAAGCGAAAGAGTTGCGTAGAGGTCCGACCTCTTCCGTCGTTCCGAATGTGCTTATCCCGGTTAAGCACATTTCTCCACTCCTCCTCGAGGTACGGACATCTCAACGACGAACGATCTTTCCCGTCACGATCATGATGAATGAGGTCGAGCCTCATTCATCCTCATTCATCAACTTCTCCTTAGGGTTAGGCGTTGGCTTTTATTTCTATGACATCGCCGTCTTGGACGATGTATTCTTTGCCTTCAGTTCGGATTAAACCTTGCTCTCTAGCCCTAGACAGGCCACCAGCTTCTAAAAGTTTTTGCCAATTAATAACTTCTGCTTTAACAAAGTTTTTCTCAAAGTCAGTATGAATAACACCTCCGGCTCTAGGAGCTAGGCTCCCCTTCCTTAAAGTCCAAGCTCGAGTTTCATCTGGCCCTGTTGTTAAAAAAGTTATCAAATCAAGTAAATCGTATGATTTCTTGATTAATTTATTCAGTTTTAATTCTATTGGCAAATCAAACTCTTTTCTTTCTTCAACACTTAAACTAGCTGAATCAAATTCAGATAAAATATCTAGAATTAAATACTTCCAATTATTCTTTTCAAACTCATCTATAATTGACTGGTCAATCTCTTCTTTTTTTCCATTTAATAAAAACAAGCGTGGCTTATCCATTAAAAGTTGTTCTGCGTCTGACTCCAAATCTTTCAATTCCATTTCTGTGTCTAATATTCCTTTTTCATTTAAAGGATCTATCTTAGGTTGGGTATTAATAATTTTATCATTCTTAAAACAACGAAGAACATAAACAATCGCATCCGTCTCTCTAATATTAGCCAGAAACTTATTTCCCAAACCCTCTCCTTTATTGGCTCCTTCCACCAAACCAGCGATGTCAACAAATTTTATTGTTGTATATATTTTTCTAGCTGAGTTAGTTAGCTCCGCTAGTTTATCAACCCTTTCGTCAGGAACAGTAACAACGCCAATGTTTGGATCAATGGTGCAAAAAGGATAATTCTGACGATCAATTTGTTTTTTAGTAATTGCTTGAAATAATGTTGATTTTCCAACATTAGGCAAGCCCACTATTCCGATTGATAATGACATATTAACGCAAACTTTCAGCCTTTTCAGAAGAATAACGATGGAGAATTGAACTAACTAAAGTCTGATAAGGGATACCTTTTTCAATTGCTTTAGCTTTCAATTTTAATAAATCTTTGCTAGAAATTCTAATATTAATACTTTTTGATTTATTCAAAGTCTCTCTCGCATATTCTTTATAGCGAGGTGAATTTTTAACAGAAGATTTTTTAAAATTGCCTTTTTCAAAATCTTCTAGTATGTCTTTTTCGTTTTTGTCTAATTCGAAATAATTCATATTATTTTTTAATTATATATTTTTTAGTTGCTTGCCTGCTAGGAATAATTGTTTTCAAAAATATTTTCTTTTCATCCTCTATAAAGGGCACTAAATAAGCATAATTATTAATACTAATAATGAATACTTTTTGATTAGGGTATTTTTCTTTATTTTTATGCTCTAAGACATCTAAAATATTGCCTTCCCCTACCATTACAACAACTTCTTCAAAGCTAACATTTCTTTCTTGTTTCAATTTTTCATTTTTATTTATATCCCAATCAAAATATTTCATATATTGTTTACTGTTTATCTTATTTCATTATATACAATCGATACCTTTTGTCAACACCTTTTTATTATATTATTTTCTGCCCTTGAAACTAAAGGGAATTAGGTTTTCTTTGTTTGGTTGTCTTATTTCATGTCGAGTTGTGTTCGCTCCGTCCCTATACTTAATGGCATAAATCTAAAATACCATTTCTATTGCAAAAAAACAAGAAGTAATGCATAATGGAATTAGAATAAAAGGTCGTTTTTAAAATTAAATACAAAGAATATGGAACCAAATAAAGATTTTGCTCCTAGAAAAATGTTTCAAGGAAGCTGGAAATGTAGTGACTGTGGGGGACCAATTACAGAACTCCCATTTGAACCATCAGGTGATAGACCACTTCATTGCAGAGATTGCTGGAGCAAAAATAGACCTCAACAAAGAGGAAACTTCGCTCCAAGACCGATGATTCAAGGAAGTTGGAAATGTGGCGAATGCGGAAAAGAAATTACCGAACTTCCTTTTGAACCATCAGGAGACAAGCCAATCCATTGTAAAGATTGCTGGCGTGAAAAAAGAAACCAACAAGATAGATAAAATCCAAAACAAAAACTCCGCCTAGGCGGAGTTTTTGTTTTGATTTAAATTACACTTTGTTGATGTTTGTTGCATTGGGTCCCTTAGGACTTTCTGCTACTTCGAATGTAACTTTGTCGCCTTCCTTAAGATCGTTGAATTCAACATTCTTTAACTCGTTTGAGTGAAAAAAGACATCCTTGTCTTCACCATCACGAGAAATGAATCCAAAACCTCTGTCAGTTAGACGTGCGATAGTTCCTTCTTGCATTTTTGTAGTAAGATTAAACTTTATTAAAAATCAAATGCAGAATACTATAGTATTAAACTCGACTCTGTTTCTCTTACAGCTCTGAATTGATTAATTTAATCCTAGCATGAATAAAATAAAATGTCAATAGTTTTCGCACTTTAATTGGTAATAACTTTGAGGATGGTCGCAAGATGGACATACTACTGGTGGCTCATTACCAACATGAACATACCCACATTCTCGGCAAACCCAAACCGTCTGTTCATCTTTTTTAAATACTGTATTATTTTCAACCTGAGTCAATAGTTTTTTATATCTTTCTTCATGATGTTCTTCTGCCCTAGCAATTGATCTTAGACGCACAGCAATTTTATCTAGCCCCTCTTCTTCAGCCACCTTGGCAAATTCTGGATACATTTCTGAATATTCGTAATATTCTCCAGCGATAGCCGTTTTTAAATTCTCTGCTGTATTATCATAAACTATTGGTGCTACCGCTTCTACTTTAATTTCGTTCATACCCTCTTTCAATTCTTGAATGTGTTCAAACAATCTTTTAGCATGGACTTTTTCTTGTTCTGCTGTTTCTAGGAAGATTCCAGCAATCTGTTCAAATCCTTCTTTTTGAGCCACTTTAGCATAAAAAGTATAGCGATTTCTGGCCTGGCTTTCACCAATAAATGCTTTTGTTAAATTCTCTAATGTCTTCATCATATATTTATATATTTTAATTTATTTATCTTATGTTTTTATCATACAAAAAAAACAGTTTAATTTCAAGCTACCGTTGACTTTATTAAAAATCTATAGTATAAATAAGGGATGGAAATACGAAACATTGCAATTATAGCCCATGTTGATCACGGCAAAACAGCTCTAACCGATGCATTAATGCAACAGACAGGAATGTCAGAAGTCGGAGACAGCATGGACAGTAACACGCTTGAGCAAGAAAGAGGTATTACGATTTATTCAAAAAACACTTCTATCTACTACAAAAATACGAAAATAAATATTGTAGACACGCCAGGCCATGCTGACTTCGGCTCAGAAGTTGAGCGTGTTTTGCGTTCCATTGATTCCGTCCTTTTGGTAGTTGACGCCCAAGAAGGACCTATGCCTCAAACAAGATTTGTTTTAAAAAAATCGCTTGAGTTAGGACTAAAACCAATTGTCGTCCTAAATAAAATAGATAAGCCAGCGGCCAGGCCTGACGCTGTAAAAGAAATGGTTTATGAACTTTTTCTAGATTTAGGAGCCCATGACGAACAAATTGACTTTACTTCAATTTATGCAATCGCTCGAGACGGTATTACTAAAGTAAATCTAGATGACGATTCTAAAGATCTAACTCCCCTTCTAGATATAATTTTAAAAGAAGTACCAGTCGCTTCAACTAAAGAGGCGAAAGGCAAACTTTTGCGTATACAACCCTTTAATCTTGCTTACGATAATTTCTTAGGCCGACTTGCTATTGGAAGAATTTATGAAGGAGAAATAAAAGATGGCTCTAAGGTAGTTATTAAAGACATAGAGGGAAAAACTCGTGAAGGTAAAATCACAAAACTATTTACTTTTGAAGGGCTAAAAAGAAAAGAGGTAGATAAAGCCCAAGCTGGAGACATTGTAATGATGGCTGGACTTCCCGATATCTTTATCGGAGAAACTATTTGCTTGGATGCTGAGCAAACGGCTTTGCCAGCTATTAATATTGATGAACCGACGATCTCATTAGACCTATTAGTTAACAACTCTCCCTTTGCTGGAAAGGACGGAAAGTTTGTTACTAATAGACAGCTTAAAGAAAGATTGGAAAAAGAATTGGAAGTTAATGTTGGATTAAAGATTGATTTTTCTGCCGTTGATCATTATAAAATTTATGGCCGAGGTGAAATGCATATTGCGATTTTACTTGAAAATATGCGTCGTGAAAATTATGAAATGCAAATATCACAACCACATGTAATCATTAAAGAAGAAGATGGTGTAAATCTTGAACCGTTTGAAGAAGTTACTATCAGTGTACCAGAAAAAATGTCTGGAACTATTATTAAAAAACTTTCAACTCGTTGTGGTAATATGCTTGAAATGACTCCAGAGCATGGAAACATAAGGATTATTTTTGAAATTCCAACTAGAGGATTGCTTGGCTATAGAAATGAGTTTGTAGTTGATACAAAAGGTGAAGGAATTATTTATACTAGAGTTATTGGATTTAAACCCTATGTTGGGAAAATTAAAAAGAGTGAGATAGGATCAATGGTTTCAATGGCAACTGGAAAAGCTCTTGGCTTTTCACTTTTTAATCTTCAAAATAGGGGGAATCTATATATCGGAGCAACCACAGAAGTATATGAGGGA
>Ga0265594_1001098_pt1 | contig 21482 bp, 17 predicted proteins | sample saktaG_11_FD_190147 | JGI IMG/M metagenome (GOLD analysis project Ga0265594, IMG submission 190147) | Saline water microbial communities from Sakinaw Lake, British Columbia, Canada - sak_2011_5_24_80m | ecosystem: Environmental > Aquatic > Non-marine Saline and Alkaline > Saline ... | reverse complement strand
TCATTATCATCAATCATCAATCATCAATCATCAATTGTCAATCGTCAATCGTCAATTAAAATGGTCATTTATAGTTCACCATAAGTTGATATTTGTTCAAATTCTTTAAGGTCAACAATTAAGTCGTAAGAATATCGTATAAAGAGTTTACCAATATCAAATTTAGTATAAGTTTTAACTTTCTTACCTAGTGCGAGATTAACGAGTGCTTCCGGTATATTTTGTCCTACTCCTACTGCAAGATAAACCCAAGCCGGTATTCTGGGATTAATTTCCAATAAAAGATATTTATTTTCATCAGTTTTTATGACTTCCAGTTCAAATCCACCACGCCATTTTGTAGAGCTTATAAATTTATCAGTTATTTCAAGAAGTTTTTTATCATTAATAGATATTCCTGCCCATGCCTTACCTTTGTCAGTTATATATTGTTTTTTCATTGGCACTGCGGCTATGGTATTTCCTTTTCCATCGCCAAGTCCTATAACGTTAACTTCTGTGCCATGAACAAATTGTTGGATGATTATTGGAGTTCCCCATTTTGTGTTTATTTTATTAAAATAAAATATTGCTTGTTCAGGACTATTAGCTAGATAAGCATCATAAAATTGTCCTTTAACAAATAAAGGATATGTAAATTCAGATGCCAGATTATATATCTCTAATGGTGAATAAATTACTTTATCGTGAGGCACATCAATATTATATTTTTTGCCAAATTTTGTTAAGTTTACTTTATGCCGTTCTTCAAACTGCTTAATTGTTGGAAGAAAAGTATGGATTCCCATCTTTTCAAGTTTCTTCTCAATTTTCATAAAAGAATATAACTCTGCATCAAAGTTAGGTATAAGGACATCAACTTTTTCTATATCATTTATATAGTTTAGTCGTTTTAACAATACATCTGTTCCTGCCGAAGGATAAGGTATCTGATAAGTTTTATCAACTAAATTGTGCATATATATTCCCGGCTCAAGTGATTCATAAGAAAATCCAATGATTTTTACATCAAAAGATTTGGCTTCGCGTAAAGCCCTGATTACAGGGATACCTGGACCGGGATTATCAGTGGCATTAAGTCCGGATACAGCTACGGTAATTTTTTGTTTATTCATTGTCTTTAATTAAAAGATATCTTTTAAGAACAGAAACAAAGTCAAAATAATCTTTTTCAAATGTTATTTCATCTGTTTCATAATCTTTGAGTATTTGTTTTTTTATTTGGTCAAAAGATTTTTTTTCTTTTAACATATTTACAATTTTAGTTCCAATAGGATTAATAGAGAAAGATTCTCCACTTGAAGGATTAAAGACAAATCCCGAATCACTGATAGCTATATTATTTTTTATTTTCATATATTTATATTTTCGTAATTAGTTTACCCCGTTAGATATTTTGTTTTAAGTATTATTTTCTATCAATTTATCAATTATCTAACGGGGTGAATTTTTAATTGATTACTATATTCAATGTTTCAAGTTACGAGTTTTAAGTTCCAAGCATAAAGTTCAATGTTCATAATTTATAACTTTTAAGTATCAAGTATCAAGACACAAGACAAAAGTATAAAGGTATAAAGGCACATAACTCATAACTCATAACTCATAACTCATAGTTGTCTTTGGTTATGAATGTTTCATAAAATTTAAAAAAAGATAATCTGTTTTTCTAACGAATACTGATTTTTACAATATATTGTCCTGTGTTTGACGCATTATAAACAGTTTCGTAGATAGATAAATAAATTGGTCCTGATTGAGTAACAGCAGCATTATATTTAGAGCCAGCAGTAGTCATCACGCCATTATTGCCTATTTTATAAACAAGGTTACCATAAGTAGGATAAATTGATGTGGCAGCAGGATATGAATTGTTCACAGCACCGTCAGGATTGTATTTGGCACCGGATAAACTTTGAAGAGCAACTTCTCCTGTAGCAATGATATTTATATGTTGCCCCGTATTTACCATAATTCCTGTATTTAACCAACCGCCACTTGTGTTACCTGTAATATGCTTTGACGCTTTTACTATAATCGTTTTAGCAGAGCTGTCTTGACCCGGAACAAAAATAACATCAATTCTTAAAATTTCTTCTTTAGGTATTGAAAAAGTGCCAAATTGAGTTGTAATATCAATTTTTTCAAAATCATACCTGCCACCTATAAGATACTGATAGTCAAGAGAAATTACATCATTATATGAAATAGAACCTGATAAATTATATTTACTTTCAAGTTCATCAAGTACACCATCAGCACTATATTCAAAAATAGTGTCAGGACTATATTGTATAGAATATATATAATCTTTTAACACAGGAACTTCAGTAATTTTTAGTTCTGACAACTTTTCATAAGCAGATTTACGTTCTTCAAAATCAATACTTGATAATTTTTTAGCAAGTTTGATAATTTTATCTTTATTTGATTTATCAGGAGTAATACCAACATCAATATAGTTAACACTTTTAAAAGGTATCACCAATTTTCCGTAATCCGTTTCAAGGTTTATTTCTGTAATTTTTACAGTTCCATTATAAATACTGCCGTCTCTTAATGAAATTTTAACTTCTACTTTGTCTTTACCTTTGTCAGCAAAAGAAGAATTATAGACAGTAAATAAAAAAATAAATAAAAATAAATAATGTTTCATAGTTGTTTAGATTTAAATTAATAAAATATTTTTTTACAAACATACATAAAATTTTATAATTATAAATTTTTGATATTCTTTTTTAATATCAGGTATTTTATTGTTTTTTAAAAAATCTGAAATATCTTTGCCCATAAATAAATCAATAAAATTATTATGAAACTAAAAAGGATTAAATATTTATTTATTATAGTAATATTTTTTTTGTTAGGATTTTGTATTATTTATGAAGATAGTGAAAAAGACAAGGTCTTAACAGAGATTATCACACAATGCTTGGAAGCAAATCATTATCAGCCTCAAAAAGTAAATGACACTCTTTCTGAAAAAATCTTTAATCTATACTTAAAAAGGTTGGATTATGGCAAGAAATTTCTAACGTTACAAGATGTAGAAAAATTAGGAAAATATAAATATCAAATTGATGATCAAATAAAAAACAAAAGTTTTGAATTTTTTGACCTTTCTGTAAATATTATAAATTATAGAATTAATTATGTCAAGTCGTTCTATGAAGATATTTTATCCAAACCATTTGATTTTAAGAAGAATGAAGTGATAGAAATTGACGATGAGAAAAGAAATTATGCTAAAGAAGAAAAAGACCTAACAAATATATGGCGTAAATTTTTAAAATATCAAACTTTAGTAGAAATAAATGACTTATTAAAAGTGCAGGAAACAGCAAAAGAAAAAAAAGATACAACAATAGAGATAAAAACATTTAAGGAATTAGAAAAACAAGCAAGAGAAAAAATTTTAAAAAGATATAACGATTGGTTTAGAAGAATTGCTCAAATTGAAAGAGAAGACAGATTTTCTATTTATATAAATTCTATAGTAAATGCTTATGACCCTCATACAGGATATTTTCCACCAAAAGATAAAGAAAATTTTGATATAGCTATGTCCGGCAGATTAGAAGGAATTGGAGCTGTGTTACAAGAAAAAGACGGAAATATAAAAGTAGTAAGAATTGTTCCGGGTAGTGCTTCATGGAAACAAGGAGAACTAAAAGCAGGTAATATAATATTAAAAGTAGCACAAGGTGAAGAAGATCCGGTTGATATTGTAGATATGAGATTAGATAAAGCAGTAAGATTAATAAGAGGAAAAAAAGGGACCGAAGTTAGATTAACAATTAAAAAGTTAGATAAAAGCATAACTGTTATACCTATAATAAGAGATGTTGTTATTATAGAAGAGACATACGCTAAATCTGCTATACTAAAAGATAAAGAAAATAAAAAAGCTATCGGATATATACTCTTACCTGAATTTTATGCTGATTTTAATCATAAAGGAGGACGAGATTGTGCAAATGATGTTGAAAATGAATTGGATAAACTAAAACAGGAAAATATCAATGGATTGATTCTTGATTTGAGAAATAATGGCGGAGGTTCTTTGCGTGATGCTGTTGATATGGCTGGTCTGTTTATTGAAAAAGGACCTGTTGTTCAGGTTAAAACAAAAAAAGGTTCTCCTTATATTTTGCAAGATAATGACCCTCGTATTCAATATAAAGGACCATTAATAATAATGGTTAACTATTTTAGTGCCTCGGCTTCTGAAATATTATCTGCTGCTATGCAAGATTATAAAAGAGGAGTTATTATTGGCAGTTCTTCTACTTTTGGTAAAGGCACTGTTCAAAAACTTATTGACCTTAACCGTTATCTGCCGGAAGAATCTAATAATACAAAATCTCTCGGAGCATTAAAATTAACCACTCAAAAGTTTTATAGAATTAATGGCGGAGCTACTCAGCTTAAAGGTGTAACACCTGACATTGTTTTACCGGATAATTATACTTATTTAGAGATAGGAGAAAAAGAATTAGATTATTGTATGCCTTGGGATGAAATATCACCTGTGTTGTTTAATCAATGGAATGCAACTTTTGATATAAATAGATTAGAAGAAAAAAGTGAATTAAGAGTTCAGAATAATGCTACTTTTAAACTAATTAACAAAAATTCAAAAAGATTAAAAAAAGAAAAAGATAAGACAATTTACACATTAAATTTTAAAGAATATAAAAATGAGATGGACAAACTAAACGAAGAGACAAAAAAATATAAAGACATTCAAAAAGATACCACAGGATTAATGATTTATTCTTTAAAATATGATATTACAGAAGCTGAAAATGACTCTTCAAAAACAGCAAGAATAAAAGAATGGCATAAAGGTCTTAAAAAAGATGTCTATTTGTATGAGGCCTTTTCTGTTGCTAAAGATATGATAAAATAACATAAATTTTTAACTTTTTAGCACTTGTTAAATGAAAACATTTAATTTAATAAAAGATATAAAAAATCATATATCAGAATTAAAAAGCAGTTCAGATAAACCAACAACAATTGGCTTTGTCCCAACTATGGGTGCATTGCATAAAGGACATATATCTTTGATAGAAAAAGCCAAAAAAGAAAATGATGTTGTTGTATGTAGTATATTCGTAAATCCTATACAATTTGATAATAAAGAAGATTTAAAAAAATATCCGAGAGATATAAATGAAGATATAAAAAAATTAGAAGATATAGGTTGTGATATATTATTTAATCCTTGTGCTGATGAAATGTATCCCAAAAATAAATCTAATTGCACAGACGAACAAAAATCTGTTAATTTAGGCGAATTAGATAAGACAATGGAAGGCAAATACAGAACAGGACATTTTGACGGTGTTGCTATTGTTGTAAACAAACTGTTTGATATAGCAAAACCTGATAAAGCTTATTTTGGAGAAAAAGATTTTCAGCAACTTTGTATTATAAAATATCTTGTAAAACAAAACAATATACCTGTACAAATAATTGGATGCTCTATTATCAGAGAAAAAGATGGCTTGGCTATAAGCTCACGAAATATACGTTTAACTTCTGAACAAAGAAATATAGCTCCTGTTATTTATAAGACCTTAAAAAAAGCAAAAGAAAAATCAAGATATTTATCTGTTGAAGAAATTAAAATATTGGTTACAAAAGAAATTAATAAAAATAAACTGCTAAAACTTGAATATTTTGAAATAGTTGATATTTATTCACTTAAGTCCATATATAAATGGTCTGACACAAAAAAAACAATAGCTTGCATTGCTGTTTATTTAGAAAAAATTAGGTTAATAGATAATATTATTTTGTAATTTTGCAATTATACTATAAATAGTTAAAATTTTAACCGCTTGAAGTATAAGAATAATAAGAAGTAGCAATTTGACTTTTGAAGATTAAACTTTAAACATCAAACAAAAATTGTCTGTATATCGGTCAGTCGCCCGACTGATAATAAATTTATTTTATATAAATTTGTAAAATTATGCAAATAGAAATTTTAAAATCTAAAATTCATAGAGTAAAAGTTACTCAATCAGATATAAACTATATAGGTAGCATTACTATTGATGAAGATTTAATGGATGCTGCAAATATTATTGAAAATGAAAAGGTCTGCGTTCTTAATATCAACAATGGTGAACGTTTAGAGACCTATGTTTTAAAAGGAGAAAGAAACTCCGGAGTTATTTGTCTTAACGGAGCTGCTGCCCGTAAAGCAGAAATAGGTGATTTGGTTATAATAGCTTCGTATGCTATAATGGATTTTGAACAAGCTAAAAACTTTAAACCTGCTATTATATTCCCTGATAATAATAAAATAAAATAATTATTTTTTTGAAAAAAAAAATTATATCTGTCCTTAAATTACTTTTCTTCTTATTAATAGGAATTTTTTTTATATGGTTGGTTGTTAGAAAATTAACTCCTGCTCAGGAAAAAGATATTTTAAATTCTTTTAGACAAGCCGACTATAAATGGATTATCCTGTTGGCAATATTTGGAATACTTAGCAACGTTTTTAGAACTATACGATGGCAGATATTGTTAGAACCTCTTAAATATAAACCTAAATTTAAAAATGTATTTCTTGCTGTGCTTATAGGTTATTTTGCCAATCTTGCTTTGCCAAGATTAGGCGAAATATCACGATGTAGTGTGCTGACTAAATATGAAAAAATACCTTTTAACAAATCTTTCGGAACAGTTATTACTGAACGTGCTATAGATATCATATCTTTTATATTATTATTTATAATTAATTTTTACTTACAATTTGAAAAATTACATAACTTTATATATGAAAATGTTTACAGACCTATATTGAAAATTTTTTCAAATACAGAAAACCCTGTAATATATATGATATTATCACTTATAGTAATTATAATTATTTTGTTTTTTGTATTTAGAAAAAAAATATCAAACAGAAATTTCTATAAAAAAATAAAAAATATTATATACGGATTTGTTGAAGGAATAAAATCAATTATTAAAATTAAAAGACCGATTTTATTTATATTTCATACTTTATTAATATGGTTATCATACTTATTGATGGCTTATATTTGTTTTAATTGTTTTCCTGAAACAAGTTCTCTCGGTATTGGCGTTAGTTTATCGGTACTTGTATTTGCATCTATTGGAATGATCATTGTTCAGGGAGGAATAGGCGTATATCCTGCAATAGTATTAGAAACACTTACTATTTATGGTATTTCTAAAACATCTGCCTATGCAATGGGATGGCTGCTATGGTCATCACAAACTATTATGATAATTATTGCAGGAAGTTTAGCCCTGATTTTGCTACCAATTTTAAATAAAAATAAAAATGGAAAATTTTGAACTGATTAAATCAAAAATATTTACAACAGAGACCCTTAAAAGACAACTTGCTATCTGGAGATTCTTAGATAAAAAAATTGTTTTTACTAATGGATGTTTTGATATTATTCATTTAGGACATATATATTACTTGTCAAAAGCTGCTGACTTAGGCAATATACTTATTATAGGTTTAAACTCTGACAATTCAATAAAAAAAATAAAAGGAGAAAAACGACCTGTTAATGATCATGACTCAAGAAAAATGACTTTATCTTCATTAAATTTTGTAGATGCTGTAATATTATTTGACGAACAAACGCCATATAATCTTATAAAATTAATAAAACCTGATGTATTGGTTAAAGGCGGTGATTATGATACAAAAAAAATTGTAGGATACGATATTGTAACTGCAAAAGGAGGAGATGTTAAAACTATTGAATTTTTAAAAGGATATTCAACATCCAAAATTGAAGAAAAAATTATTAAAGCAAACAAATAAAATTCATAACATTAGCTGATTAGTAGATTAGCAGATTAAAAAATTTCTCATAATTCATAATTAAAAGTATCAAGTTCCAAGCACAAAGTCCAAAGCACAAAGCACAAAGTTCATAATTCATAATTCATAATTTTTTTATATTATTGTGTGTAATAAATTTATTTTATGTAAATTTGTATTTTATAAAAAAAATTAATGAAAAATATTATAAAGAAAACGACTTTGTTATTAGTTAAAAAGTTTATTTTCATTATTATAATTACACTTGCTATTGTTGGTTGCAAAAAAGCAATAGAAAATAAAATTGAAGGAACTTGGCAAGTTGTAAATATAGCTGATGTTCACTGTAAAGATGTAGAAGAATGGGTCTTTATGGACAATGATATTTATTTTTTAGAGCAGAATTTTCCTACATCATATTTAGATACACTTGCTATAGGAAATTATTACATACACCCTAAATTAACAAAAACAAACATTTCAATAGTCATAACAAAATATACAGGTCATCATAATTTTAAGGTATCTCCTTATGATGGAAAGTGGGAAATCACAAAATTTTCTAAAGATAAACTAAGAATAGCTATAGATATTGAAGATGACGAAGGAGGCGGATTAATTGTAAAAGAATTTATAAAAAGAGATTAAAATTTACTAAAATAAAGAGTAACCGTTCACAACTAAAAATTATATCCATCAACTAACGACTTAAATGATTGAAACTAAATTGCTCTAATTTCTAATTAACCTAATTGACCTAAAAAATTACCAATACACAATGACAAATAAACCAAATAATGCTCAATGCCAAAACCTGACATTAGAAATTGGAGATTGGGATTTGATTAGGTTAATTAGGTCAATTAGAGCAATTAGAAATTCTTAACAATATATATATAATTGTTTACAAGAAATAAGGTGTGAATGGTTACAATAAAGATTAACTTTAAAAAAGACAATTATTTACAAAATGATGATAAATAAAAAATCAAATATTATTATTGCCCTAATCATTATAATAATAGTTGCTATTATAAGTTGCGAAAAATCAAAAGAGAATAAAATAGAAGGCATCTGGCAACTTCTAAATGTAGCTGATATAAATTCTGAGGTTAAAGAAGAATGGACTTTTATTGATAATAATCTTATTATATTAGAAAAAATGCCCGATACTGCACCGGATACTATTGGCACAGCAAACTATCAGGTAGAAGCCAAATTATTTAAAACACTCGTTCCTATAAGTAACTTCTCAGGTGATTCTGTTAAAGCACAATTTTATAACGGGGACTGGGAAATAATAAAATTTTCTAAAAAAAAGATGAGAATCGTTAGTTGCAGAGATGGAAGACACCTGGCATTTAGAGAATTTATGAAAGAATAATCATTCGTCTGAAGCAGATAAAAATAACAGTTAAGAATCGACTTTGATAGTTAGTTGGTATTAATCGTCAGAAAATATATGCATTTTTCAGATTAGCTGCTTCTTCATATTCTTTTAATAAACTCTTAATAAGTTCTTTAACAGAAATGATTTTATCTGTGCGATAAGCATTAGCTCCTGCAAAAGCAAATCCTTTTTCAAGGTATCCTTTTTTTGCATTTGTTAATGCAAGAGCAATACAGTATGGTGCATTTTTGAAATCACATGTCCTTAAACACTGCCATGGACATTTAAAAGGTTTCTTAATTCCTTCCGACACTTCTTTAAGAAATTTATTGCCTATGGCTCTACCAGGCAATCCAACAGGACTATCAATTATAGTGATATCTTCTTTTTTGCTTTTTATATATGCTTCTTTAAATTTTATGTCTGCATCGCATTCATAAGTTGCAACAAACCTTGTTCCCATCTGCACTCCATTAGCTCCTAATTTAATAAATTTATGAATATCTGCACCTGTATATATACCTCCGGCAGCAATTACCGGAATATTTTTATTAAATTTCTGCTCATAAGATTTTATTATAGAAATAACTTCTGTTAAAATCTTTTCCAGTAAATAATCAGTATTATTGATTTGTTCTTTTTTAAACCCAAGATGACCACCGGCTAATGGACCTTCAACAACTACAGCGTCAGGCACTTTGTTATAATGTCTTTCCCAATATTGAAATGTAATTTTTGCTGCTCTTGCAGAAGATACTATAGGAATAATTTTCGCCAACTTGTCAGCAGATATCTTAGGAAATTTTAAAGCAAGTCCTGAACCAACAAAAAGCAAATCTGCACCTTGATCTATTGCAACCTGTATATGGTCGTCAAAATCTGAAAGTGCTACCATTATGTTTACGCCAATAATGCCCTTTGTCATCTTTTTTGCTTTTCTTATTTCTTTGCCTAAAGCTCTTTTGTTTGCCTCGTTGAAATTTGCAACAAAATCAGGTTCAAGCATACCAATTCCAGCAGAAGAAATAACTCCAATACCACCCTGATTTGCTATAGATGAAGCCAGCCCTGATAAAGACACTCCAACACCCATTCCTCCCTGAATTATAGGTAATTTTATTCTTAAATCCCCAATGTTAAATGCTTCCATAATCTTTAATCTTTTTATACCATTGGATTTACATCCTATGATTTTTATATTTTTAACTTTTCATAACCTGTCAGGTTATCCATCTTTTTTAATTCCTATCAGTATCAACTTCAAACTCTTAATTACATTTAAACATAAAAATTTTGTACTATAATATATAAAATTCCGAAGAGCAAAAATATTAATACAATAAATCTAAAACAATAAAAAGGGATAAACTGTTATTAAAAGATATGAAAGGCATTTTTTAGGGATATAATGTATTCATTTAGGGACGAAAAGTTAGATATACTTTGAGCGGTTATATTTTGCACTTTGGCAAGCTCAGTAGAGCCGTAATATAATTTGTCATTTAGCTTCGTTGTCATTTGTTGTCATTTGGCTTCGCCGTCATTTGTTCGCTTTGCTCACTGTCATTTGTTGTCATTTGACTTCACTGTCATTTAGTTGCTTATTGACTATTTAATGACAACTAATGACAATTAATGACTATATGTTAAAATTATAATTGTTTTTTAGTATATAAATTAGCTCAAATTATTACGAAGCAGAGTATAAAAATTTATACCAGTTCCTCTAATTCATTTGTGTAATTTCTGGATACATTGACAGGGGTTTCAATATTTTTGAAAAATACTTTGTATCCCTGAGAACCTCCTTCAATTTTATCTATTCTATTAATATTTATAATGTAAGACCTGTGACATTTGAAAATAAATTTATACTTTTTCAATAGTTCTTCTGCTTTTATCAAGCTGGTTCTAACCATTTGCATTTTTATCTGTTTGTCTTTTTCCCAGAATATTTCAATATAGTTGCTTGCTGAATGGATATATATTAATGAAATCAGTTTTATTTTAAGATTATCTTTTAAATATTCTGATACAAATGTTACTTCTGTTTCTTTTACATTTTTTTTCTCTTCAAGTTTTTTATTCATTTCAATTGCAGACATCAGATATGACCGAAGTAGCCGATTCTGATTTATTGTAATAAGAACTGAAATAGGCAATATGGCAATTAAAAGACCTTGGACAATTGCATAAGAACTAATTTTAAAAATATTTAAGTTCATTAGGTTATAAAAAATAACATAACCTGCAACTATTGTAAACAAAATCCATGTATTCCATAAAATTTCCTTTTTGATATTCCATTTTCCATATAAAAACATTTTTGGGTGAATAGCCGGAAGGAATAATAAATTTACACTAAAAGAAAGAAAAATAACCAATACAATTCCCCAAATTATATAGATTTTTTTCCTTAAATCCAAGGTGCTAATTTCAAATGGCTGAAATAAAAAAAGAAAGAGAAATACACCAATACTTATAAAAAATATAATTTTAATGTTATGTTTGAAATCATTATTAAATGGATATGGTTTTTTTAAAAATTTTAACATGTTTCTTTTTCTAAAGTAACTTGAAGGATAAATTTATTTTTTGGCAAAAATACATTTTTTTAATAACTAAAATTTTGCAGTATTTTAATATAATTATAGAGAACTTTTGAAATTACAGGATAAATATGGACAGGTCTTAAAAACAGAAAAAATTATAAAGGAATAAAATATCTGTTTTTCTTAAATTATTTGTTTATTGGATTATCGTAGAGACGAGGCGCGCCTCGTCTCTACATTATTGCTTGATTAAAAAAAATCATACACTTTCCAGAACTCGAAAAATAATAACATCAGGCAGTTGCCTGATACAATCGCAAATAAACATTTAATACGTTTAACCCGGAAGTCGGCAATTGGCAAAAATTTCGGCTATATCAATAATAATTGCTAACTGCTGACTTTTCATTTAGTTGTTATTAACATTAATTTGCGATTGCTTGCTGATAAATATATCATAATCGCAAGTTCTACTTTCATTCTTATCTTACCCTGTCAGGATTATCAGATACAAAGGACTTCCAGCTTGTTGACTTATGCAAACTATCTTTTATTGGTCCATTTTTTTGAAAATAATGGCATACTGCCACAGCCAATGCATCAGTAGAATCCAGATATTCAGGAACTTCTTTTATAATAAGTAAGTTATAAAGCATTTTTGCTACCTGCTGTTTAGAAGCATTACCATTTCCTGTTATTGACTGTTTTATTTTTCGCGGCGAATATTCAAAAATAGGTATATCTTTGTATAAAGCTGCTGCCATAGCTACACCCTGTGCTCTTCCTAATTTTAACATTGACTGCACATTTTTACCAAAGAAAGGTGCTTCTATAGCCAGCTCATCAGGTTTATATTTATCAATAATATTAAGTGTTGATTCAAATATTTTTTTTAATTTTAATGCCTGTGTGTTAAATTTGTTTAATTTTAGCACATCCATAGTGATAAATTTAATATTATTATCTTTGTTATGTATTAGTCCGTATCCCATAATATTTGTGCCCGGATCAATACCTAATATTATAATATCTGAACCCTGTGCTGTCAGGTAGTTGCCTGATTCAGTATTTTTTGACATAATAAATTATTTTTAGTTGTTGAGCGTAGCCGAAACATAAATGAAATCAAAATCAAAATTAAACAAAATATATGATACTATATTAAAAATAGCTATAATAGTTATTGCTTATGGTTTTATTTATAAGCAAATTTTTTATAAAGAAGATTTAGATAAGATAATTTGTTCTTTTGAGTCCTTATTTCTCTCACGATTTCTTATTATTCAACTATTATTTATAGTTTTTTTAATGTTTATAAACTGGGGCATTGAGGCATGGAAATGGAAATTTTTAATTAAAAAAATTGAAGATGTTTCTTTTCTAAAATCAATAAAAGCTGTCTTATCAGGATTAACAGTAAGCACTTTTACGCCAAACAGAGTTGGAGAACTTTTTGGCAGGGTTTTTATGCTGGAAAAAGCAAATCGCTGGCAGGGAACTTTAATCACTGTTATTGGAAGTATAAGCCAACTGTTGATTACCATTATCATTGGTTTGACAGGCATTTTGTTTTTTATACCAGGATATGTTATTTTTCAGCAACATTTTTCAATATTTCTTTATTATGGAATTGTTGTTCTAATTATTGGTATTATTGTTCTATTATTATTTTTATTTTTTAATATTTCATTTCTGACATCATTTTTTAGTCGGCTCAAATTAGATAAGCATAACAAATTTAAAGAATATGTAAAGGTCTTTTCATTTTATAATAAAAAGGAATTATTAAAAGTTCTGATTTTAAGTTTTATAAGATATTGCGTGTTTAGTTTACAATTTTATTTATTATTAATATTGTTTAAAGTAAACATTCCTTTTTTTGAAGCAATAATGATTATCTCGGTCATATATATTGTTATCACAGCAATTCCAACTATTGCTTTGTCTGAATTAGGCGTAAGAGGTTCGGCTGCAATATATTTTACAGGTATGTATTTTAAAAAAATGAATATGCTTACTGAACAGATAAATGTTAACATAGTTACTTCTACTACGGCATTATGGATTATTAATCTGATGATACCGGCATTGATAGGGACTTTGTTTGTTGTTAATTTAAAATTTTTTAGAAAAAAAGTTTAATTTTATGATGGTCTTTTTTAACATATTATGGCTTTTGTGTATATTATATACTATTCTTATCATATCTTATACTTATGGATGGTTTCATCTGAAATACTGGCATAGACAAACAAAAAATAACTTATCCACCAATGTAAGTATCATCATCTCTGCAAGAAATGAACAAAATAATATTATTAATTGTTTGAATGATATAATTGAACAGGATTATGACAAAGAACTTTTTGAAATTATTGTCATTGATGATGCTTCAACAGATAATACCAATGCTTTAGTAAATAATTTTATAAATACAAATTCCAGTTATAATATAAAACTTTTAAGTTTAAAAGAACAGGAACATCAGGATTTGTTTAAGAAAAGGGCTATAAACAAGGCAATAGATTCAGCAACAGGTAAATTGATAATAACAACAGATGCTGACTGCAGAATGAAACAAAAATGGCTCTCTGCAATAGTAGATTTTTATGAGGCAAATGATTATAAAATGATTTCTGCACCTGTATGTTTTCATAATACAGAGACCATTTTTAAAAAGATGCAGGCACTGGAATTTTTAAGTTTAATAGTTTCCGGTGCTGCTTCTATTGCATTAAAAAATCCAATTATGTGTAATGGAGCAAATCTGGCTTATGAAAAAGAAATTTTTTATAAGATAAACGGCTTTGACAATGATAAATATGCTTCAGGCGATGATGTGTTTTTGCTTTTAAAGACAAAAAAGAAGTTTAAAAATAGCATTGGATTTATAAAAAATTATGATGCAACAGTATTTACAAACGCAAAAACCAATTTAAAAGAATTTGTTAATCAGCGAAAGCGCTGGGTTTCTAAAAGCAAAGGATATAAGGACTTTTCAATTATCATTGTAGCTTTTATTGTTTATACTTTCAACCTTTTGTTGTTAACAGGATTTATATTAGGTCTTATATATCCACAGTTTCTGTTACAATGGTTATATATTTTTTTAATAAAACTTTTTGTTGATATGCCTGTTTTAGTTGGAATATCGTCATTTATGAAGCAAAGAGGCATTTTGCTTTATTATATACCTGTTCAGATTTTAAATATTTTTTATGTCTCTGTAATAGGCATCTTGGGTAATATGGTTAAATACAGATGGAAAGGGAGAGAAGTAAAATAGGGTTTGGAGATATATCTTTATTGTTAGATAAAAAAATCAAAGAATTTACTAGTGTTTATCGGAAAAGAAAAATTGATGACTGCTGACTGAATACTGTGCCTTGTGTTTCGGCTACGCTCAACAACTAAAATTTTCGCATTCCTGTTTGCGATTAGTATAAGTTGCTCCTCAGCAGAGCTTATGTCCTTTTCAGATTAACGGATGCAATATAAAAATTGTTTTTTTAAATCCACCAACTATTTTTGACCACATTACCACAAAAAAAACTTAGTTATTTTATCTCAATAAATGAATACAGCCGGTAAGAGTTCTTTGTGTCAGTCCTGACAGCCGTACTTCATTAATATTACATACATAAAAATATACACCTTCAGAACAATCTGCATTATTTGATTGATTTTTTCCATCCCATCTTATATGCGGGTCATTGGTCTTAAAAACAATTTCTCCCCATCTGTTAAATATGGTAATATCAATTTTTTCTACAAAATCATAAGGAAAAGGAATAAAATAATCATTTACGCCATCATCATTAGGAGTAAAAACATTGGGCAAGCTATATAAATCACAAATATCAATATCAACACAGATTATATTACTAAACTCACTCATATTCATAGTAGAGTCAAAAGCAACAACAGTATAGCATCCAGCTATTGAGTGAAGGTCATTATGTATAAAATTGGTATCAGTAGGATCATTAATTGTATATATTTGAATAAAATCACTATTTTCTGTAAAAGAATAATAAATATAATATCCTGCTACATCATCAGCACAAGTATTGTTGGGATTATTCCATACTAACCTGTTTTCTACTTTTTCGCAGTCAGAGATAACAGTTAAAAGAGATGCGCAAGGAGATATATTATCTTCAGGTATAGCACAAACTATCTGGGAATAGTTTATAATAGGACTTATAATATTACTATCCGAATAACTGCCTATACTTTTAATCCTGTAGCAATAACTGTCTCCGTTTATAAGTCCTGTATCTGTATAAGAATATGTATTAGACCAAGCAATTGAATCAAACAGCAATGTTACAGAATTTTGTTTGTAAATAACATACTGATTATTTGTCCATGGCACATTTTCTTCCCACGAAAGTATCAGTTTGTCATCTGTTGGATAAATTGAAAGAAATACAGAAGAAGCTATATGTGTTGAACCTATTAAAAATCTGTTTCCAACAGCATCATTATATAATTCAATTTTATAACTAACAGGAAAATCTTTTGTATTAACATAAGTATCAGTATATATTGTATCATTTAGCCCTGAAAGAGAATCTATCAATAAAAAGTTTGTTCCTAAAAAATCATAAGCTCTGTAAATAAGATATTTAAAAGGTCCTGCAATTTCCGTTGTATCTATTTCAGTAGGTTTTGACCATGCAATATAAACTTCACCATCAGAGGCATCTGTAACATCAATACTTATATTTGTTATCACAGGGATATCTTTTTTTAATGTAGTGCATACCTCTTCAGAGGCATAGCTTTCTGCTCCATCATTAAAATATGCAATAACCATATAGCAATAACTTACACCATGAATAAATCCTATACTATTATTGTTATCTGCATAAACTGTATCATTTATATTATTTATGTCAGCTATTTGTATATACCCTGTCCAAACAGGAACACCTGTTTCACAATCTCCATGTGTATATCCGTAATATTCATTTTTTCTGTAAATTTTATAACCAACAGCATTATCACATATACTTTTATCCCATGAAAGGATAATATTATTTCCAAGAGATGTTGCTACAGGATTTTTTGGTGCAGGACATATAACTTTAATTTTAACTGTTTTGTTATCAATAAAATTTACAGGCACATCATAAATTTGTATATTATCCAGTCCCCAGTGGTCGTAATAAGTACCACTACTTGTTACCTGATACCATCTAAATCTTGTATTAGTTGTTTGAGCCGGACCGGGAATAGACAGGCAGTAATTGTTCCAGTTTATCAGGTTTGGATTACATCCTCCCGGAGCAGGAATACTTGGGTCCCAGTATTCAATCTCATTCCAAGGTCCGTCTATACCATTTACTGAATATTGAAGATGCACTCCTTCGTCAGGCAAATCAGGACCTTCGCAAGGTTGATAACCCTGTTCTGCATATTTCATATCAAAACATATATCGCGTCCGCCTGCTGATACATCAAGAGCAGGAGATATTACAGTTCGTGGTGCAGCAGAAGTATATCCCATCCATAAATAAATAGTTCCATCTTCCGATGGATCGCATGGATTATCAAATTGTGCCTGATCTGTTGCACTCCATCCTGCACCTAATGTGCCACTATCAAAATTATTTATACATTCACTCGGATTTATTGTAGAATAATTGTTCTCTGCTTTAAAAATTACATTATAAGCTTGCTTACGAACATGAGAGCAAAATGTTTGCCATGAAAATTCAGAACTAACTGTTCCTAATCCAATAGTCGGTTGCGGAAATTGTGCAGGATTAGTTAATATAAAAGGAGAACCTGTTGCCGTAAGTATTAATGTATCCATACCCGGACTCGTAGCTGTAACATCAAAATCAATAAATGTTCCTGCTTCAACACATATAATATCCGGAATAGAGGATATAACAGGCATATTCCCTTGACAAGACACGGCATCTATTTGCATATCTCTGATTACAGACCCTATTTTTATACCATTTCTCCATTCTTCTACTAATATTGCAATACTATATTTTCCTTGAGTGACGGGGCTATCCCATAATAAATCACCTGTGGTATTGTCTATAGAAAATATATTACTTGTTTCAGGATAAGTATAGCCGGATATATCAGAACCATTTTCACCTTTACAATTGATAAGTTTGTAAGATATGCTGTCGCCATCAATATCATAAGCTTCCATGTTGTAAACATAAGGATGATCTAAACATGCATTATCAGTTGGAGGATTTAGAAAGACAGGCGAATTATTAACTCCAAGAAACGGATTAATAACAAGTTCTGCTTCTACATAAACAGGAATATTGGCAGAGTTAGGAACATTTATTATTCCTCCATTGCGACTAAGATATTCAAAAGATACGATATAATTAGAAGGAGCATTATATATATGAATACCTGAAAAAACACATTTCCTAATATTATTAGATAAATCTATTATTGTATCTCTGCTAATAATATTAGAAGCGCCATCTCCCCATGAAACTCTGATTGTGTCGTCAACTGAACCAAAAGCAATTATATAAGTTGTAACAGTAATTCTATAAGTCAGATTTGAAACCTGACTATATGCAATATCTACTGTCCTTATTTTCATAGAAAGAGCAATAAATGATAAAAATAAAAAAAATATAATCAAAAATGCTTTTTTTATCATCATAGATATTTTTAAAAATTATTGCTAAATTACATTTTTTTTTAAAAAAATTCACAATTTAATTTATAATTATATTTAAAATATTATACTTTTTTTATCAAATAATTAAATAATTCTTATTTTTGTCGTTTAATAAAAAATAATTCGCCTAAGGCAGAGATAAATAATTTAGGATTTGAGATTTAACAATTTAACAATTTAACAGTTTAGTTTGCATATATAGTTACAAATAAACATATTGTGTGAACACTTATAAATTTTTATCTATAAATTTATTCAAATTAATTTTTATTATAACAATAAATTTAGTTTATATTTGTCAAAAATATTATAAAATTATTAATTAAATTATTATAATTATGAAAAAGAGATTTACTGTAATTTTACTTGTATTAAGTATATGTATCGGGATGATAGCAAAAGCTGATGAAGGTATGTGGTTTTTATTACTTCAACGGTTAAATTATATTGAGATGCAAAAAAGAGGGCTAAATTTAACTCCTGAGGAGATTTATAATGTTTATGGACCAAGTTTAAAAGATGCTGTTGTGGCATTTGGTGAAGATGCTACAGGTGCAATGATTTCTTCAGAAGGATTACTTATTACTGCACATCATTCTGGACGTGAATACATTCAATTAAATAGTACTATTAAAAATAATTATTTAATAGATGGATTTTGGGCAATGAGCAAGGAAGAAGAATTGCTATGTCCGGGATTAAAAGTTTCTTTTCTTGTTAGAATGGAAAATGTAACAGATAAAATTTTGGGGGGAATTGATAAAAACATGAGTGAAACGACAAGAAAATATAAAATACAGGAGATATCTAAAAAAATTGAAGCAGAAGCTATTACAAAAACAAATTATAATGCTGTAGTTAAAAGTTTTTATGAAGGTAATGAGTTTTATCTTTTTGTTTATGAGACATTTGAAGATGTTCGTTTAGTAGGAGCACCTCCTTTATCAATAGGTGATTTTGGTGGTGATACAGATAACTGGATGTGGCCCCGCCATACAGGAAATTTTTCTCTTTTTAGAGTTTATATGGCTCCGGATGGCACACCATCAGGATATTCAAAAAACAATATACCATATAAACCAAAATATTTTTTACCTATATCATTAGAAAGCAAAAAAGAAAATGACTTTACTATGATGATTGGATATCCTAAAAAAACAGAACGTTATCTCACTTCTTACGGAGTTAAATTAATTACAGATATAACTAATCCTACTATAATTAAGATAAGGAGTAAAAAACTTGCTGTTTTAAAAGCAGAGATGAGCGGAAACCCTGATATATACCTAAAATATATATCTAAATATCTTACTTGTAGCAATTACTGGAAATTTTATATCGGACAAAATAAAGAACTTAAAAAACTAAACGCTTATGAAAATAAAAAAAAGACAGAAGATTTATTCCAAGATTGGATAAATGCTGATAATAACAGAAAATTAAAATATGGAAATGTTTTAAAGGATATTTCAGAATCATATAAGCAATTTGAAAAATATAATGTCTTAGAACAATACTTTACAGAAGTAATAGAAAATGGTAGTGATGTTACTTCTTTTGCTTATACATTTAAACCATTATATGATGAATTGAGCGGACTTAATGATAAGCAAAAAACTGCAGAAATGTCAAGATTACTAATAAAAAAATCCATAGTATATTTTAAAAATTTTGAAAGTTCAACTGACAAAAAGGTCTTCTCTGCTTTATTCAAAATGTTTTATGATTATGTACCAAAAGACCAACATTCTGACATATTTGCTTTTGTTGAAAAAAAATATAAAGGAAATTTTAATAAATTTGCTGATGCTGTATATAGCAAATCAATATTTGCAGATAAAAACAAAATGTGGGATTTCCTTAATGATCCTAATGCCAAAGCATTGGAAAACGACATTGCTTTTAAGACAATATTGTCATGTATAGAGATGAACACTAAGGCACATGGGATGAAAATTGAAGCAAACTGGAAATATACTAAAGCAAAACGTTCTTATATAGCAGGTTTAAAAGAAATGAATCCTAACAAACACTTTTATCCTGATGCTAATTCTACTATGCGGCTATCTATAGGACAAATTTCCGGCTATATTCCTGTTGACGGTTTAGAATGTAAATATTATACAACATTTGATGGAGTTATACAAAAAGAAGACTCTGATAATGAAGATTTTATAGTTCCTGATAAATTAAAAGAACTTTACTACAACAAAGAATATAAAAAATATGCAGATGATGATGGTAAATTAAAAGTTTGTTTTATTTCCAATAATGATGTTACAGGCGGAAATGGTGGAAGCCCTGTCATTAATGGTGATGGACAACTTATTGGCTTAACTTTTGACGGAAACGAGGAATCAATGGGCGGCAATATTGCATTTGAACATAAACTTCAAAGAGGTATTAATGTTGATATAAGATATGTATTATTTATCATTGACAAATATGCAGGAGCAACTAACCTTATAAACGAAATGAATATCTTGAAGCCAACACCAAAAGTTGTTATAATACCACCAATACCACCTATTCAGCAATTAGATACAACAAAATTAAGCGAAGAAGAAACTGCTACAACAAAAGAAGAAAAATCCCTTGAAAAAGCTATTTCCGAAGCAAAAAAACAAGCTGTCCAAGAATTAAAAAAAGAAATGATACAAGATATGAAAGATGATATTAAAAGGGCAAAAGATAGAATTAAAAAATTAAAAACTAAAAAAGAAAAAGCTGTAAAACCTGAAGATGAACCTAATATTGAATCTGTATCCGAACCTGAACTCGAACCTGTTGAAACTGAATAATAAAAAAGTATAAAATAAGCCACTATTTAAAATAGTGGCTTATTTTTTTATTAATTCCCATTACTATCCGACTAAGGGGACTTCTATTAATTCATTCGCATCAAAATTTTCAGAGTTTTCCATAGACGAGGAAGATTTTTAAAGCACTATCGGGATAATGCAAAAAAATCTGAAGAAGTATATGGGAAACTCTGAAAACCCAAAGGGAACAAATATAATAAACAATCTGACT